>ENA-OPZZ01000010-OPZZ01000010.1-human-gut-metagenome-genome-assembly--contig:-NODE-10-length-117843-cov-8.743348_pt1 | contig 117843 bp, 100 predicted proteins | sample MGYA00242487_ERZ504511 | MGnify/ENA primary metagenome ERZ504511 (study PRJEB26092, sample SAMD00036241) | human gut metagenome | host: Homo sapiens | study: EMG produced TPA metagenomics assembly of... | reverse complement strand
GCAGGTGACAAAAGGGGGAATCTGGCATCGCGCAGCGATGACTGAGAGGGCGCACGCCGTTACCCTCCGTGCTAAAGGGTCAAGTGCAATGAGAAACCTTCCGGGCGCGCCAGAGGGAGTTCCCACCAACACAACATATGTCCAAATTTAAGTGCTCCCGCACCCGGCAAAACTGCGCCGCCGGGGCAGGGAAAAGATGATTCTGTGAATTGTAGACAGACTTTATTCCGGAATATATCAGAACTGCAACAAACTCGACCTGTTTTCATCCATTTTCACGAAACTGCTTCAGGAAGTTTAGCGATATTCCCGATTGACAAAACCGTCAGGTGTCGGATATAATCAGGGCAGAAAGGCAACGATGGTTGCGAAAGCCTTTCGAGAAAAAAGAAACATATCCACAAAAAACGCTGATTGGAGGGATACCCCTATGAAGAAACTGTCAAAGATCGTCGCTCTGCTGCTTGCAGGCGCAATGGCTATGGTGATGCTCACCGCCTGTTCCGGTGGCGGCAACACCGGCAGCATGAAAGAGGACACAAAGACTGAGGCTGAGGTTCTGAGCAAGTACAGCACCAGCACGGCAAGCGTAGATAATAATAAAGAACTGAAGGCTAAAGCAGAAAAGTTCTTGAACGAGAAACTCGATGTTTCCGGCAGTATTTTTGGCTATAAATACGTTCTTGGCTATAGAGCAGAAGGAAAGACTGAGAATGCAGAGTTCCTGACGGTTCTCGTGGCGGCGAACGTTACCTATAAAGATACGCTGTTGGGTGTTATTCTGGATGAGATCTCGAGGAAGATCAATACCGATACGAATGTCAACATCAACCAGGATGGCAATTGGACGAAGATTGGCGTTGTTGTTAAGACTGACATCAATACCAAACAGAGCTACATGGCAATTGCATTCCAGATCAAGAACCCCAACTACCACAAATAAGTAAAGAATCATCAGTCCTTTCTTCCCCGGAGAGCACCCGCCCTCCGGGGCTTTTTTGCGCTCTGCCCAAAAATCCCGGCAAAAAACAGGCACACTTGCCATTGACGAACCCTGCCGCGCTGCTGTAAAATGAAAGCAGAATGCCCTGTGCATCCGCATGGGCCCCCTGCATTTTATAAAAGGAGCATTGCATGAAAAAGATCAAGCGTCTTGCGGCTGTTCTGCTGGCCGGTATCATGGCACTGGCACTGTTCACCGCCTGCAGCGACAGCGACCCCGGCAACCCCGAGTTTGATCCCAAGGTGGAAAGCGCCTATCTTGACGCGCTGAATAAGACATTCGGGACGAGCTTTGAAAACGATGCCGACATCAAGAGGCTGGCCATCGAGCACATCGAGGAGAAACACGGCGCGGACAGCCTGACCGGTGAGACGCTCTACAAAACAGATGGCGATGGTAAGACCACGGTGCGGCTGGTGCAGATCTGCTATGATGTGCGCAAAAGCACGAAAGAGAACTATGTGCCGCTTTTCTACGAGGCCGCAAACACGCCGAACATCACGCCGGACAAAATGAGTCTCCGCACCCTGTATCATGTTGTGGAGCAGGAGATCGAGACTGCGAAGAAAAAAAACGGCCGGACGCTGGAGCTTACTGCGCTGGGGGTCGGCGCAAAGACCATCGGCGGCAAGACCTATGTTGCCATCGGCTTTGAGCTGACCAACACCACCCCGCAGAACTGAACCCCACCCCGCCCCGAGGAGCACCCCGCTCCCCGGGGCTTTTTTTCGCCTTTTTGTGACAAACCCCGCCCGCTGTGGTACAATAAAAGGGTATCGAACTTACACAGAAAGGACGTTTCCATGCAGCTGTTTGAACTGGTCAGCCCACGGCTGTTCCGCCCGCTGGCGGGGCCTAACCGGGCGTTTTATGCAGAGCTTTTGCTGCTGCTCTGGGAGGAGTGCCGCCATACGGCAGATTACAGCATTTCCCGCGCCGAAGCCGTCTCCCGCGCCGAGGATTATTTTGCCGCGCTGGCAAAGCCGCTGGCGCTGGACGCCGACGGCGCGGGCGATGAGGACGAGCAGCCCACCCGCGACCCCCACACGCTGGCGGTGGGCTTTCTGCTGCGTCTGCGCCGCACCGGCTGGCTGGAGGAGCAGCCCGGCAGTTATGAAAGCGAGCCGACCCTTGCCTTTATGCCGGAGGTCACCCCGCTGCTGGACGCGCTGGAAGAAATACTGAACCCCCGGGTGGTCACCTACACCGGCAAGCTGTATAAGGCGTGGCAGCTGCTGGGCAGCATCGGACAGGAAAAAAGCCCCTACGAGAACGTGCTGCGGGAGGTGGCGGCAGACCTTGAAACTTTGAACAAGTCCCTGCGCGCCCTCAACGCTTCCATCGGGCATTACATCGACCGCCTGACCCATAACCGCACCCCGCAGGAGGTGCTGGAACTGTTCGATCAGTACGAGGAAAAGGTGGTGGCGGCGGCGTACCATCGCTTTAAAACCAGCGATAACCTGTTCAATTACCGCGCCTATCTGGAAGAAGAGCTGGACGACTGCGAGCAGAACCAGCTGCCCCGGCTGGCGCTGGACTACGCCCGGGTGGAGCGCTGCGCCCCCGGCGAGGCTGCACCCCGGGTGCGTGCCCTTATTCAGCAGCAGCGGGACGCGCTGGAGGAGATGAGCACCCTGATGAAGGAGATCGACGCCAGCCACATCCGCTACCGCAAGCGCGCGGTGCAGCGGGCACAGTTTTTGCTGCTCAGCGACCGCTCGGCGCAGGGCAGCGTCACCGCCCTGCTGCGCCGCTACGCCGAGGAGATCCGCAGCCCGGAGCAGCTGTTTGAGCCGGACGACGGCCCGGTGGCAGCGCGGCTGCACCTGTACCCGGCGGCAGTGTTCGGCGCAAAGCCGCTGTATCCCCCCGCCGCGCCCCGCACCGAAGCACCTCTTGCCCCGGTGCGCACCGAACCTCTTGACCCCGACCGGCTGCGGCAGGAGCAGCAGCTGCTGCTGGACTACGCCCGCCTTGCCGTCACCGAGGAAAACGTGGCGCTGCTGGCGCGGCAGGCGCTGGCTGCCCGCGGGCAGGTGAACGCCTCCACCCTTGTGGAGGAATACCCGAACGATTTTACAGGCATCATCGGCCTGCACACCTATTCCCAGTCGCCGCACCGGGAGTATGATATCACCATGACCGGAAACTGGGTGGAGCGCGGCGGCTTCCGGTTTCAGGATTTTGTCCTGACCCGCCGCAAGGAGGTAAACACGGATGGCAACCATTGATCTGCTGGAAGAGACCGCAAACTATCTGCTCAACCACTGCTTTGTGCTGGGCTGCGTAGAGGAACAGCGGGCGAAATATCTGTATATTCAGGATCACCTCAACGAGGTGCGTGCGGTGTTCAAGCCTTTGGGCTACGCGGTGCTTTTGTACCCCGCACCCATGCAGGCGGCGGCGCTGGTCAACGAGCACGAGGGCAGTCAGGCACGGCTGCTCAAGTACGAGAGCATTTTGCTGCTGGTGCTGCGGCTTTTGTACCTGCAAAAGCGGGAAAGCCTTGCCGCCAGCGCAGACGAGGTGCTGGTCACGGTGGAAGAGGTGCAGGCAGAGCTGCAAAAGATGAACCTGCCCCGCAAGCTGGATCAGCAAACGCTGGAAAAGCTCATGCGCACCCTGCGCCGGTACAATCTGGCGCGTCCGGTGGGACGGCTGTCCGGGCTGGACAGCCGCATCGAGGTGTTCCCCACGGTGCTGCTGGCGCTGCCGGATGCCGACCTTGCGGATGCCGCCGCCGAGAGCGCCCGCACCCGCACCGAGCTTGGTCTGTACGAGCGCCCGGAGGGCGCAGACATGGAAGCAGGGGAGGGTGAAGCATGATCGAACTCAAGCGCCTGAAACTCATCAACTGGCATAACTTTGAAAATACCACCTTCGACTGCGCCCGCCTGACCTATATGATCGGCGTGAACGCCGTGGGCAAGACCACCATTCTGGACGCCATCCGCTACTGCCTGACCACCAACCGCAACTTCAATGCGCTGGGCAATAAAAAGAGCGGACGCACCCTGCAGGGCTCTGTCCACGCCAAGCAGCGCGGCGAAAACGCCTACCGCCGCCCGGGGCATACCGTGGCGTATATCGGGGCAGAGTTCTGGGACAGCGTAAAGCACACCAGCTTTGTCATCGCGGTGCGGGTGGAGTCCGAGGGCCCCATGCAGGAGCTGCACCCCGGCGACCAGACGTGGTATATCTCGGAGGACGGCATCACGCTGGAACAGCTGCCCTTTATCGACCCGCGCACCGGTGCGCCCAGCGCCAAGGAGGACTTCAAGCCCGCCGAAGGGCGGCTCTCCTACACCCGCAGCCCCAGCGAAGCGCGGGACAGAATATGCCGCGCACTGGGCATCGGACGCGCAGCCAGCCCGCTGGGCAAAAAGTTCAACGAGGTGTTCCAGATGGGCACCAGCATGGACGAGATCCCGAATTTCCGGGAGTTTCTGTACCAGTATATCCTGCCCCAGCCGGAACTGGACTTGGAAGCCTTGCAGGGTGACCGCTTGGAGCTGGAAAACCTGCACGCTGTTCTGGCGGAAGCCCAGACCCGCGCCGATGCGCTGGACGAGATCGTCCGTTTTGGCCGCGAAGCCACCGAAAAGCAGACCGAAGCCTTTGTGAACCGGGGTGCCGCCCTGCTGGCGCGGGCGGCTGCCGATGCCGGGGAAAAGGCTGTCTGGCAGGAGCGGGTAGACGCCGGACGCCGCCAGCAGGAAACGCTGCGCACCCGCTACGCCGAAGCCAAGACCGCCGAAGCGGAAGCCCGCCGCGCCTACCTGACCGCCCACAGCGCCGCCGGTGCCAGCGGTGAGGGGCGCGCACTGGATGCCCTCAACGAGGAGCTGGCACACCGGCAGACCGCACTGGATGCCGCCGCCCGCCGCGCCGACACCGCCGAAAAAGCCGCCGAAAAGACCGGAAACCTGCTGGCAGTGCTGCGCCGCAGCGGCTTTGCCGCCGGGCAGAAGCTGGCAGACCTGACCCCGGACACCCTGCCCGCCCTGACCGACTGGCTGACCGCACAGGAAAAGCCGCTGGAAGAAGCCTATTTTGCCGCCCGGCAGCACACCGCCGCCCTGCAGCGGCAGCAGACCGAAAAGCGCGCCGAGCTGGACGCCGTGTCCGGCGGCAAGTGGGTGTACCCCCACGGCGACGCCGCCACCCGGGTGCGGGACGCCGTGAACGCCGAGCTGAAAAGCCGGGGCATGGAGCCGGACGCCCGCATCTTCTGCGAGCTGCTGAACGTGGAGGACGAGAGCTGGCAGGACTGCGTGGAAGCCTGTCTGGGCGACCGCCGGTTCGATATCCTTGTGCCGCCCGCCCACTACGCCGCCGCAAAGAGCGCCTTTGTGGCGCTGAAAGAAAAGGTAGGCCCCATCAGCCTGCTGGACACCCCGGGTCTGCGCAAGGCCAACCGCCGCGCCGACACCGCCCCCGCCGACAGTCTGGCGGCACAGGTCACCAGCGAAAACCCGCTGGCCGCGCAGTACGCCGACACCATCCTGCGCCGCATCGTCTGCTGCGACACCCCCGACACGCTGGAAAACTACCCCGACAGCGCCACCCGGGACCTTCTGCGCCACCACCCCTTCCGCTTGGAGCGTCTGCGCACCCCGCAGCGCTATATCGGCTTGGAAGCCCGCCGCGCCCGCGCCGGGGCACTGGCAGGGGAGATGAACGCCCTTGCTGAAGAGGTGCGCGCCGCCGCACAGGCAGAGCAGAACCTGAAAGCCGCCTACAGCCAGTACCAGACCCTTTTGCGCGGCACCACGCTGGAAGAACTTGCCGCTCTGTGGGACGCCCGCGCCGCTCTGACCGCCGCCCGCGCGGCGGTGGACAAGCAGGCCGCAAAGCTGGCCGAGTGCCGCGAGAATCCGCTTTTGCAGCAGCTGTATAAAGAGGAAGAGGTGCGCGAAGCCGCATGGGAAGCCGCCCGCACTGCCGTGGAGCAGACCGGCGGCGACCTGCGCGTGTGCGAAAAGCAAATTACATCCTGCGAAGCGGAGCAGCAAAAGGCGGTGGACACCGCCGAAAAGAGCGCACAGGCCGCCGAGAGCTTTTTTGCCGCCCACCCGCTGGTGGAGCCGCTCTCCCGCAGCCGTCAGCAGGCGCTGACCGGGCCGGACAAATCTCCCCGCGCCGCCGCGCAGGCCGCCGAAAAGGCACAGGCCAAGCTGGACGATGCCCTGACCGTCTACCTGAACAGCACGCTGGAACCGGCGCAGCGGGAATACAACCGGCGCTATGTCTGCGATTATCCCTTGGGGCTTGCCGGGCTGGAACAGTACCGCGCCCAGCACGAGAGCCTTGTGCGCATCGACCTGGAGCGCTACGCCGCCCGCCTGGAGCAGGCGCAGCGGGACTGCAAGGACCGCTTCCGCAAGGATATTTTGTTCCGCATGAAGGACGATATCTTCAACGCCCGGCGGCAGTTCCGGGAGCTGAACAAGGTCATGGAGCAGCTGACCTACGGCGAGGAGGTCTACCGTTTTGAGCTGGAACCCAGCCGCGACCCGCAGCTGGCGGCGTTCTATCAGGTCATCGTGGATAAAGGCAACCAGCAGATGACCGAGGGCGACTCTCTGGACAACCTTGCCGCCACCGCCGACCCCGCCTACGAGCGTCAGGTGGATGAGTTGATGGAAAAAATCATGGCGGATGTGGACGAGAACACCCGCGCCCGGCAGGAGGGACGCACCGCTGCCGGTGCCACCCTTTCGGACTATGTGGACTACCGCACCTATCTGGACTACGATATCAAGGTGACCAATCAGGTCACCGGGCAGCAGGCGTATCTGTCCCGCGTCAGCCGCGATTCTTCCGGCGGCGAGAATCAGGCACCCTTCTATGTGGCCATCTGCGCAAGCCTTTTGCAAATTTACCAGAAGAGCGAAAACAGCATCCGTCTGGTGCTGCTGGACGAAGCCTTCAGCAAGATGACCAGCGACCGCATCCGCCCCATGATGGAACTGTTCCGCCGCCTGCAATTGCAGGTGCTGCTCATCTCCACCGTGGAAAAGAGCACCGCCATCCAGCCCTATTGCGATATCACCTACTCCATCGTCCGCCACGGCGATGCCAACGCCATCGCGCCCTTTGTCCGCCTTGCAGCAGAATGATGCAAAGCAGGGCTTGACATCAAAAATAAACTTTGCTATACTGTTTTTCGCTCATCGGAGGGTTGTTTCAACGTAATTGAAAGGCCGGATAAGATGTCATCGTTCGCGCTTCCCGGAGGCTGTGGGCACCGTAGTGCCGCAGCAGAAGAGGGAACGCACCGGAGCGGTGGTTCTTATCCGGCCTTTTTGTATGTGCAGAGTTCAAAAAAGGAGGAGTTATGCCAAAGAAAGCCATCCAATTGTCCGACCACTTTACCTATTCCCGCCTGCTGCGGTTCGTGCTGCCCTGCATCGGCACCATGCTGTTCACCTCCGTCTACGGCATCGTGGACGGCCTGTGTGTTTCCAACTTTGTGGGCAAAACGGCTTTTGCAGCGGTCAACCTCATCATGCCGCTGCCGCAGCTGCTGGGCACTGTCGGCTTTATGCTGGGCACCGGCGGCAGCGCCATCGTAGGCATCACGCTGGGCGAGGGCGACCAGAAAAAAGCCGACCGCTATTTTACCATGTTTCTGCTGGCAGCGCTCATCTCGGTCAGTGTGCTGGCCGTGCTGGGCTTTGTGTTCCTGCGGCCGGTCGCCGTGCTGCTGGGCGCAAAGGGAGAGCTGCTGGACTACGCCGTGCGCTACGGGCGCATCCTGATGCTGGCGCTGCCGCCCTTTGCGCTGCAAAATATGTTCCAAAGCTTTTTCGTCACCGCCGAAAAGCCGCTTCTGGGCTTCTGGTTCACCGTAGGTGCAGGCTGCACCAACATGGTGCTGGATGTGGTAATGGTGGGTATGCTGCACTGGGGCGTGGAGGGCGCTGCCCTTGCCACCCTCATCAGCCAATTGGTGGGCGGCGTGCTGCCGGTGTTCTACTTTATCGACCACGGCAATACCAGCCGCCTGCACCTGTGCAGAACACAGTTTTACGGCCGCGTGCTGTGGGATGCCTGTATCAACGGTTCTTCTGAGCTGATGACCAACCTTTCCATGTCGCTGGTCAATATCCTGTATAACTTCCAGCTGCTGCGGCTTGCCGGAGAAAACGGCGTGGCGGCTTACGGCGTCATCATGTATGCCGCTTTCCTGTTCGTGGCGGTGTTCGTGGGCTATGCGGTGGGCAGCGCACCCATCGTCAGCTTCCATTACGGCGCGCGCAACCACGCCGAGGTGCATAACCTTTATCAGAAGAGCCTGCGCCTCATCGCCGTGGTGGCTGTGACCATGACGGCGGCGTCTATGGTCATCATTCCCTATGTGGCGCGTATCTTTGTGGGCTACGATGCCCAGCTGCTGGCGCTGACAAACCGCGCCTTCCGGCTGTATGCGCTGAGCTTCCTCATCATGGGCTTCAACGTGTATGCGTCCTCCTTCTTCACGGCGCTGGGCGATGGTGTGACCAGCGCCCTCATCTCCTTTCTGCGCACGCTGGTGTTCCAGCTGGCCGCGCTGCTCCTGCTGCCCGCCCTGTGGGGCATTGATGGCGTGTGGCTGGCTGTCACCGCCGCCGAGCTTGCCGCGCTGGCGGTGACCGTGTATATGTTCGTGACAAAAGACCAGAAATTCCATTACCGTCATGGTTGACGCACCATAACAAGAAAGCCGCCGGGACCCCGGCGGCTTTCCTGTTATTCAAAGGTATATTCCACCAGCTGGCAGTTTTTGATGCCCGCAGCGGCGTACTCCTCGTTGGTCATGTCGTAAAAATAGGAGTGCACCACCCGGGCAATGCCGTTGTGCGCCACCAGCAGATAGGTCTTGCCGGTGTCCGCCTTCAACTCGTCCAGCAGGTTGTAGATGCGCTGCGCCAGCTGCATCATGCTTTCGCCGCCGTCATAGCGGTCGGCAAAGTGGGTCTTGGAGATGCGGAACTCCGCACCGTCCCGGGGCGTGCCCTCGTATTTGCCAAAGCACTGCTCCCGCAGGCGGGGCTCGCAGCGGGCGGGCAGACCGGTTGCGGCGGCAATGGCCTTTGCGGTGTCGGCGGCGCGGGAAAGGGGAGAGTACAGGATCTCGTCGATCTGCAGGCCGCTGTCCCGGACAAGCTCGCCCAGCTGCCGCGCCTGCTGCTGCCCGCGGGCGGTCAGCGGGCTGTCGGTCATGCCGCAGATCTTATTTTCCACGTTCCATACCGTCTCGCCGTGGCGGGTGAAATAGATATTATGCATAAAATTACTCCTTACAGCTTGTGCAGGGTGCCGTCCGGCAGCAGACAGACGATGTCTCCCTCGTCGATGCCAAGACATGTCAGTTCCCTGTCCGGGTAGGGCAGGATGCGGGCCGCCCCGGCGGCATCGGTCAGGGTCACATCGCACAGCACAGGCTGCCCGGCGGGCAGCTCCTCGCAGCCGTACAGCTGCTCGTCAATGCGCAGCACGCGGTATTCCGGCATGGTACAGCCCCTCCTTTGTGTTTTTCCTTATTATATAGCACCCGGGGGCTTTGGTGCAAGGGGGAGCGGACTGAGAGGGTTTATTCTCCCCCGCTTGACAGCGGCGCGGAGAAATTGTTACAATACAGTTACGACTGCAAACAACGTGGAGGGGTTCATGAATATTACGGAACTGCGGTATCTGGTAGCCATCATGAAATGGGGGTCGGTGTCGGCGGCGGCAAAGCAGCTGTACGCGGCGCAGCCCAACGTCAGCAAGGCACTGAAGAACCTGGAAGAGGAATACGGGTTGCGCATTTTTGAACGCTCCTCCACGGGTATGATCCCCACCGAGCAGGGCAAGCGGTTCATCCGGCAGGCGCAGCGGGTACTGCAGCAGGTGGACGAGCTGGCGCAGGAGGCGCACCAGCAGCGCAGCTGCGCCGAGCTGCGGGTGGTGCTGACCCATGCCACCTACGCCTCCTACGCGGCGGTGGATTTTTTGCAGCAGGCAGCCCGCAGCGAGCAGCTGCGGGTGCATATCCGGGAGAGCGGTGCCATTGAAGCTTTGGATTTTGTGCTGCGGCAGGGCTACCACATAGCGCTGCTGCGCTATGCCGCCGAGGACGAGGACTACTACCTGCGCTACTGCCAGCGCCACGGTCTGCGGCAGGAGCCTATCATGGAGTTTTCCTATTTGCTGCTCACCAGTCAGGACAGCCCGCTGGCGCGGCGGCAGGTGCGCGAGCTGGACGAGCTGAACGATTACATCGAGGTGCTGCACGGCGACACCCATCTGCCCGGGGAGGAGAGCACGGTTTCCCGTTGGCAGGCAAACCCCAACCGCCGGATCCATGTGTACGAGCGGTGCAGCCAGTTTTCCATTCTGCAAAACCTGCCCACGGCCTATATGTGGTCGTCCCCCATGCCGCAGCGCGCGCTGGAGCAGTACCATCTGGCGCTGCATAATTGCCCGGCGCAGAAGCAGCAGATGCGGGACGTGCTGGTGTACCCGGAGCGGGAGCCCTTGCAGCCGGAGGAGCAGCTGTTTGTGCAACTGCTGCACAAGCAGGCAGATGCCACCATCAAGGACAGCGGGTGGAAGAAGATTTGAAATGCGCGCCGCGTCTTCCGGGTTGCGGCACCCAGCATCCGCATCGTGCCTTGGGCGGCACGCGCGTCTTGCTGGCCGCTGCCCCAACAACTCCTCCCTGTTTCCGCCGCTGGCGGCGGTCGTCGTTGTTGCAGCGGAAGAATTATTTATATTTTCGGGCTAGCGGAGCGTCTGCGGACGCTCTGCTAGCCCATTTTCACGGGTGCCCCACCTGAGAGGACAGATTTCCCTTCTTTTCGTCTCAAATTCCACGTTTTGGGGAGAAAATCGCAAACGATTAAGCAAAGTGCACAAAAAGACGGTGCAAAGTTTGGCGGGGGCGAGCTTGACCGTTCCCGGGAGAAAATTTTTGAGAAACAAAACGACGAATTAAAACGCGTTATCGCCGCAAAATAAAAGTTTGCGTAAACAAATAAAATAAGCGGCCATATACTTTTTGATATGGGAACCATACCTAAAAAATATTAACACAATTATGAAAAAGGTGTTAACATGAAGCCAGAGATCGGTCATAGCCGCAGTATGGCATAAGCTGTCGGCGGCTGAAATTCAAAAGGAGGTTTCTGGTATGATTAGTTTCTTACTGTGTCTGGCGCTTCTGATCGTAGGCTACTTTGTCTATGGTAAGATCGTGGACAACACGTTCGGACCGGACGACCGCGAAACTCCTGCTGTGCGCATCAACGATGGCGTTGACTACGTTGTGATGCCCCAGTGGAAGCTGTTCCTCGTCCAGCTGCTGAACATTGCAGGTCTGGGCCCCATCTTTGGTGCTTTGCAGGGTGCTCTGTGGGGTCCCGTGGTGTTCCTGTGGATCACCTTCGGCACCATCTTTGCCGGCGGCGTACATGACTACTTCTCCGGCATGATGAGCGAGCGCAACGACGGCGCTTCCATCGCCGAGGTCACCGGCCGCTATCTGGGCCCCGTGATGCAGAACATCATGCGTGTGTTCTCTGTGGTGCTGCTGATCATGGTCGGTACCGTGTTCGCAGTCGGCCCCGCAGGCCTGATCGTTACCCTGTGCAAGAACGGCGGTATGTCCGGCGTGCTGACCACCACCCTGTTCTGGCTGATCATCATTCTGGTGTACTACTTCATCGCAACCTTTATCTCCATTGATGCCATCATCGGTAAGATCTACCCTGTGTTCGGCATCTGCCTGATCATCATGGCTGTGGGCGTTATCTTTGGTATCTTCACCAACCCCGCCTATACCATCCCCGAGATCTGGGCAAACTTCAGCAATATGCACCCCTCCAACACTCCTATCTGGAGCTTCATGTTCATCACCGTTGCCTGTGGTGCTATCTCCGGCTTCCACTCCACCCAGTCTCCTCTGATGGCTCGCTGCATGAAGAGTGAGAAGCAGGGTCACTTCGTATTCTACGGTGCAATGGTCAGCGAGGGCATCATCGCTCTGATCTGGGCTGCTGCTGGCTGCGCACTGTACACCATCACCGATGGCAAGATGGTCGGTCTGGCCGAGGCTCTGGCTGCCGGTCAGTCTGCCGCTATCTACGACGTCTGCCTCAAGACCATGGGTAATGTCGGCGTGGCACTGGCTATGATCGGTGTCGTTATCTGCCCCATCACCTCCGGTGATACTGCCTTCCGTTCCGCTCGTCTGACCCTGGCCGACTGGCTCAAGATCGATCAGGACAGCTACGCAAACCGCCTGAAGCTCTGCATCCCCGTGCTGGGCGTTGGTGCCTTCCTTGGCATCGGCAACGCACTGGGCTTCATCAACTACACCGTCATTTGGCGTTACTTCAGCTGGACCAACCAGACGCTGGCTATGATCGTCCTGTGGGCTGCTTCCATGTACCTGTTCAAGGAGAAGAAGAACTTCTGGATCACCGCCGTGCCTGCTACCTTCATGAGCGCTGTGTCCTGCACCTACTTCGTGCTGGCTCCCGAGTGCTTGGGCAAGATGATCAACACCTATGCGGACGGCAAGCTGGTGGCTTACAACACCGCCGTTGCTTACCCCATCGGCATCGTCTTTGCAATCGCAATGCTGGCTCTGTTCCTCCATGCTACCAAGAAGAGCTCTACTTCCAAGGCATAAGGAACTGACGGCTCCATATTTCCGTAAGTAACCTGCGCCCGCCGCTGCCTGACCGTACAGCGGCGGGCGCTGTTTTTTAAAAATCAAGGCTTGCAATTGCCCCCGTCCCGTGGGAAAATAGGGGCGTAGAATTTAAAGCAAAGAAGGGAACTACCCATGATTTTCAAACCCGCACAGCTGGGCATGGCAAAGCTTGACCCGCAGGAGCTGGAGGCAGACAAAAAAGCCTGTCGGAAGATCGGCCCCTGCGGCGTAGGCAAAAAGGCGCTGTACCTGAACAGCTTTTACATCGACCGCCGCTATTATCTGCCCTACGGCAGCATCACCCGGGTGTTCAAGCGGGTGGCTATGAGCTCCGGCGGCTTTTCCGGCAAGGGCGTGTTTGCCTCCATGGCGTATCTTGTGGTGGAGTACGACGGCGGCAAGCAGAAGCAGTGCAACTTCAAGGACGAGCGGGATGTGGACGCTTTGCTGGAAGTGCTTGCCAAGGAGCAGCCGCAGCTGCATCTGCTGAGCGCTGCCGGAGAGCAGGCGCTGGAGAAAAAGGCCGCTGAAAAGGCCGCCCGCAAGCTGCCGGAGCTTTCCGAGGACGCGCAGCACAGCCTTACCGTGCTGCACCGGGCAAAGGAGTATCTGGATGCAAAGCCGGAGCTTTCCGCCGAGCTGAGCGCTGCCCAGCGCCGCAAGCGTGCGCAGCTGCAAAGCAAACCGGTGTACCGCTATGTGGCGCTGGCCATCTTTGTGCTGGGCGTTGCGGCGGCGGCCTACGGTCTGTATTCCGTGTTCAGCCACACCGGCAGCTACGGCGTGTACTTTGCGCTGTTCGGCTTTGCCGCCATCTTCCTGTTTTCCAGCTACAATATGCTGCCCACCGCCCACAATAACAACAACGCCATCATGAAGCGTGCGGAAAAGGCCGAGGCAGCCATGGCAGAGTATGTCAAGCACTACCCCCACGGGGCGTTCCCGGTGAAAAGCTGGTACGCCCACCCCATCGTGCTCAAGCAGATGATGGACGCCGTGGAGGAGGGCCGCGCCGTCACCGTGCCCGAGGCACTGGATGCAGTCAAGGCACGCCTGAAATCCTTGAACGCGGACGTGGAGGTGGAGCAGGAAGAATATGACGAGGTGGTGGTCATCAAGGCCCTGTTCCTCAACCACGATTATCAGTAAAACCTTTCGATAGCACAAAAAACCGGACAGCCCGCAGGCTGTCCGGTTTTCTGCTTTTACAGGGCAGGAGCTGCTGTTCAGAACAGGCGGCGAAGCCCTATGACACAAGGGGACTTTTGAACAGTAGCAGCTGTGCCTCAGATCAGCGCCTCCATCCGCAGCGGGTCGGGGTGATGGGCGTATTTCTGCTTGGCGATCTCGATAAAGGACTGTACCTCCAGCCGGGGTGCGTGGCGCATGGCGGCGATCTCCACCGTCACCGGGGGAAAATCCAGCAGCGGCACCTTGACGATGCCCGGGATCACCGCCGTGGAAAGGCAGGGCACGATAGACATGGCGGTGCCCATCTGGATCATGATCAGCGCACCCTCAAAGCTGGGGGTGATCTTGCTGCAATCCACCCCCACCTGCGCCAGCTGCTCCAGCGACGGCCCCTGACAGGCGGACAGAAAGCTGTCGAATGCGCCGGAGGACACCACGCTCTGCCCCTTCAGGTCTGCCAGATGCAGCGCCCGCCGGTCGGCAAGGGGAGAGTTGGGGTTCATCAGCACATGGTAGCCCAGGGCGAACAGGGGCGTAAAGGAGATGTCCCGGTCGCGGGAGTGCTCGGTGGCGTAGAAAAAGCCGATATCCAGCTGCCCGGAGCGCAGCTGTTCCAGTGGGCGGCGGTTGTCCTGCGGCACAACGTCTACGCAGGCGTTGGGAAACTGGTGCTGGAACTGGGCCAGAATGCTGGAAAAGGTGCTGTAATCGAACAGCTGCCGCAGCCCGACGGTCAGGTGGGAGCGGTCGGCGTCCTGAATATCCTGCGCCTTCTTCAGCGCCTGCCGCCCAAAGCTGGTCATCTGCACCATGTCCAGATAAAAGGACTGCCCGGCAGCGGTCAGCTTGGTGCGGCGGGTGGTGCGCTCGAACAGGTGCAGCCCGGTCTCCTTTTCCAGCGCATTGATCTGGTAGGTGATGGCGGGCTGGGTGGTGAACAGCCGCTCGGCGGCGGCGCTGAAATTCAGCTCCTCTGCTACGGCAATAAAGCACTCTAACTGGTAAATCGTCATAGAATGGCGCACCTCCTTGTGTAAAAAGCTGGTCATCTTTATTATACAGGATTCCGCACAGGCCGTAAAGGGAAAACGATTTATAAAGAGATTTGATAAATTATGGTACAAATTTGTATTTCACACCGGGACAAAACTTTGCTATAATCGTATCAATGTTCAAAATGCACGAAGGAACAGGAAAAACGCAAAAAAGAAGAGAAAGAAAAGAAGGCGAACCTTATGGCTAAGATCTCTCGTCGCAACTTTATGCGCGGTGCCGCTGTGGGCACCATGGGCGCAGCTGCTGCCGGTCTGCTGACCGCCTGCGGCAACTCCGCTTCCAGCACCACCGGTGCTCCCGCTTCCTCCGCAGCTTCCTCTGCTGCTTCCTCCGCTGTGACCAAGCCCTCCTCCCCGGTGGACGGCAAGTACGTCACCAAGGCAATGGGTCACGAAAGCTGGGTGCACGTTGCCACCACCTTCTTTGATGGCAAGATCACTGCCTGTGAGGTGCTGTCTCACGAGGAGACCATCGGCATCGGCAACTATGCCTGCTCCCGCATCCCCGCCGCCATCGTCGAGCACCAGAGCGTCAACGTGCCCAACCTGCGCGGCTCCTCCATCACCTCCATGGCTGTCAAGGCAGCTGTGAAGGAGGCCATCGAGCTGGCCGGTTATAACGTGGACGACTTCTCCAAGGAGGTCACCATCGCTGCTTCCAACGAGGTCATCGAGGAAGAGGCTGATGTCGTCATCATGGGTGCCGGCACCTCCGGTCTGACCTGCGCCTGCCGCCTGCTGGAGGCCGGCTACAGCGTCATTCTGGTGGAGAAGCGCGATATCCCCGGCGGCTCCATGTCCATGACCTACGGCGGCGTTGCCACCGCAGGCTCCAAGCTGCAGTACAACTACGATGTGGACGGCAGCTTCCGCAGCTCTGCCATGGGCACGCTGGAGGGCATGATGAACTTCTGGCAGACCATGGAGAAGTACCACCGCACCGAGTTCTTCAACGGTGAAATGCCCTACATGACCAAGCAGTACACCGTCGCCGGTGATCTGGTGGACTGGATGGCAGGCATCGGCATCGGCTTCAACACCATGGGCAACTACGAAAGCGCTACCCAGTACGGCGCTTCCACCCCGTATCTGGCACCCGGCTGCTACGAGGGCGGCGCAGGCTACGCCATGATGTTCATGGCACAGCGCGTGGAGAAGTACGAGAAGGGCAAGATCATCTACTCCACCAGCGTCACCGACCTGATCAAGGACGAGAGCGGCCGTGTTGTGGGCTTCCACGCCAAGGGCGAAAACGGCGCAAGCTATACCCTGCGCGGCAAGGCGGTCTGCCTTGCCTCCGGCGGCTTTGCCAAGAACCCCGAAATGCTGAAGAAGTACAGCCCCGACTACGCCGACTTCTTCTTCAACTGCGCCTCCAGCATGACCGGCGAGGGCATCCAGATGGGTATTGACGCCGGCGGCTATGTGGAGTGCGAAAACCGCGCTCTGCCCGCCTTCCTGTCCAGCTACAAGAGCAAGTTCGAGCTGGCCTTCATCCACCAGTCTGCCCCCGGCATCATGGTCAACATCAAGGGCGACAACATCGGCAACATCGTCTCCGATAACCACTACACCATGGCCAAGGCAAAGCTGAATAAAGACAACGGCGACACCTTCTACTATGTGTTCGACGAGTCCTCTGCCGTCAAGCTGCGCGACAGCGAGTCCTACGGCTTCAACGGTTACGTTGCTATGTTCGAGAAGGGCGAGGCTGTGCACTACGACAGCGTGGAGAAGGCCTCTGAGGAGCTGAACCTGCCCAATCTGGCAGACGCCATCGAGGCCAACAACGCCGCCGCTCTGGCTGGCGAGCCCGATGAGTTCGGCCGCCGCAACTGCCCCTACATCGAGACCCGCGACGGTCTGTGGGCCATCCGCGTTGACCCCACCTTCTACCTGACCACCGCAGGTCTGGCCATCGACACCGATTGCCACGTCCTGACCGAGGACAAGAAGGCCATCCCCGGCCTGTACGCTGCCGGCGACGTCTGCGGCTCCATCGAGGAGAAGGACGCCAAGCAGTACGGCATGGGCTTCGACGCCGCTCTGACCTACGGCTACATCATGGGCGAGACCCTGAAGAAGGAGATCTGAGCTGCGCTCTGACCCCCTGACAAAAGCATAAATAAAGGGCTGCTGCACAAACCGTGCAGCAGCCCTTTTTATATCATATTTCCTTTTACGCCGCCGCGGGCTTGCGGAAGATGGCCATTGCACGCTTGTAGCAGCTGGCAAAATAGGCGATCTCCGCCAGTGCGGTCAGGATCCAGCTGCACGGGTACAGCAGGTACAGCGCCGGGATGGTGTGGAAGTGGGCAAAGATGGTGTACACCCAGATCACCCGGAATACGCACGAGCCCAGCACCACGATGACGGTGGGCACCACCGTCTTGCCCAGCCCGCGGGAGGCGGCGATGGTGCAGTCCATAAAGGCCGAGATGCCGTAGGCAAAGGCCATCACGGCTACACGCTTCATGCCGGCATCAATGACCGCCGCTTCGGTGGTGAACAGCGCAAGGAAGGCCGGCCCGCAGAAGAACAGCGCCGCGCCCAGTACAAGCCCCACGCCGAATGAGTAGCCCAGACTGATGAAGTAGCTCTTCTTCACCCGGTCAGGCCGTCCCGCGCCGTAGTTCTGGCTCATAAAGCTGGCGCAGGCCATGTAGAAGGCCGCCATGCAGTCGTAGATCAGCCCATCCGCGTTGGCGGCGGCGCTGTTGCCCTTGACCATCAGAGAGTCAAAGGAGTTGACGCCCGCCTGAATGAACAGGTTGGCAATGGCAAAAATGGCGTTCTGCAGCCCGGCGGGTACGCCCAGTGCAAGGATGCTCTTGGCTTGCACCGGGTCCAGCTGTAATTTATGTAGGTCCAGCGCGTAGCAGTCCTGCACCCGGGTCAGCGCCCGCAGGATCAGAAATGCCGAAACGCACTGGCTGATGGCGCTGGCCAGCGCCACGCCCACCACGCTCAGATCGCACACGATGACAAAGAACAGGTTCAGCGCAATGTTCAGGGCACCGGCAATAGAAAGGTAGAGCAGCGGCTTTTTGGTGTCGCCGATGGAGCTGAACACCGCGTTGCCGAAGTTGTACAGCGCCAGCGCCGGCATACCCAGAAAATACACCCGCAGATACAAGATCGCGCCGGGCAGCAGATCCTCCTTGGTGTTCAGCAGCCGCAGCATGGCGGGGGAGCCCAGCAGGCCGATGAGCAGCAACGCCACACCGGCAACAGCGCTGATGATGGCCGCCGAGTGGACGGTCTTTTCCACGTCCTTGGGGTGGCGCGCGCCGTAAAAACGCGCCACCAGCACGTTGATGCCGTTGCTCAGACCGATGAGAAAGCCGGTGAACAGGGTCACCAGCGTGCTGGTGGAGCCCACAGCGCCCAGCGCCGTAGACCCGGCAAAGCGCCCCACCACCGCCACGTCCGACATATTGAACAGCACCTGCAGCAGGTTGGAAAGCGCCAGCGGCAGACTGACCAGAAAGATCTGCTTGGCCAGAGGGCCTTCCGTCAGCGTATTCGTTTGAGAACTCATACTTTTTTCCTTTATCCTATACATCCTAACCGTACCCGCGCACACCGGGGCACAGCCTCTATTATAAGGCACTGCGCTGCTTTTGCAAGATGGATTCGATAAAATAATAAAAAGGACTGCTGCACATAACCTGTGCAGCAGTCCTTGGTGCAGTAAAGCAATCCAAATCCGAACCATTTTCCTTTGATGCGGCTTGGGCCGCTTCCTCAAACGTGATGGTCTGTGTACCTTCTTTATAGTTAAAGGTTATCAAAACCTTATCATCGTACAGATAAATCGAATTGATGAACGTATCCACCAACGCTTGCCTCTGGTCTTTCAGGCTCATGTCCAGTTTACGGAAGCGCATCAGCCAGAAACGGATAAATTCCTCTTTGATTTTTGGCTTTGCCAGCTTTTCTTCCGCAATGCGGGCTTCAAGCTCACGCTTGGTTTCTTCGAGCTGTTCCAACCGTTCCTTGGTGGAACTGGTGAGGATTCCGGCTTGAATTGCGTTGAGCATATTCTGGATACCCGATTCTGCATCCCGGAGCTGTTTCTCATAGAGAGGAAGGTTGGTGTTCTCTCGGTCTTGCAGCTCCATGACCTTGGCGATAATGGATTCCATGGCGGCATCGTCCCGGACAAGCTGCATGGTCTGGTTCACCACCAGATCTTCCAGCCACTGTTTGCGGACAGTTTTCTTCTTGCAGCCCTTCTTCTTTTTGGCCGTGGCACATTTATAGTAGCGGTGGACTTCTCCCGTCCGGCTTGTGCCGCTTTCGCCAAACATCAGCGCACCGCAGCAACCACAGTGCAGCTTGGTTGTCAGCAGGTAATCGTCCTCTGCCTTTCTTCGGGCAGGGGCTTTCTTGTTTTTGGCAATCTTTTCCTGCACATCATCGAACAGTTCCAGCGGCACGATGGGCGGAATCGCATCCGGCACGACCACATCCCGGAATTTCAGTTCTCCGATATAACGCCGGTTTTTGAGCATGTGCTCCACGCTGTTGTAAGTAAATTCGCCTCCGACCGGGTTCTTGATGCCGTTTTCATTCAGCCAGTCCCGAATCTCTTTCATCGTGAGGCCATCCCGATACTTCGTGAACGATTCCAGCACGAAAGGGGAGGCAAGCGGGTCGATGTGAAATTTCCGCTCGGAATCCAGCGTATATCCAAACGTTCCACGACCACCGTTGCAGCGGCCTTTCAGGATGTTCTCTGTCTGTCCACGGACAACCTTTTCGGCAAGGTCGGCAGAGTAGTATTCTGCATAGCCCTCCAGAACCGATTCCAGAATGATACCCTCTGGCCCCTCGGAGATGATCTCCGTAGCCGACATGAGCTTGACACCGTTCTTCTTCAGCTGGGTCTTATACCGGGCACTGTCGTAGCGATTCCGGGCAAAGCGGTCAAGTTTCCAGACCAGAACAATATCAAACAGCTTCTTGTCGCTGTCCTTTATCATCTGTTGGAATTGAGGGCGATTATCCGTCTTGGCAGAGATGGCGCGGTCAATGTAGTGCTTGACGATAGTGATGTCATTCTTTTCGGCATAGGCCGTGCATTCACGAATCTGGCCTTCGATGGATTCTTCGCGCTGGTTATCACTGGAATAGCGGGCGTAGATCACAGCGGTCATGGCAAGCACCTCTCTTTACACGTCATTGAACGGTGGAGCGTTCTTTCAAAGCACTGTTTCGTATAATGTATATACCATGTTTTGATGGAGAAATCAAGACTTTTTATTATCTTCAGTTTTTCTTTTTGAACAATTGACCCAACAGCCACCCCTCTCGTTGAAATGAGGTGACTGTTGGGCCGACTTGCTCGGATTCCTTTATTCTTCGTTTAGCTGGACGATGGTATTATAAAAGATTTTGTTTGGAATAACGACTTGAAGAACACCCTTTTTCAAAAGTGCTTCTATGCGTTTCATGACATACCAGTCACTTACCGGAGCAGAAATCGCTTTTAATACGTCTGCGGTAAGTTCACCAACCGAAATAGGAATTCTCGATACTAAACTAATAATTCTCTGGTCGAAATAATCTATGTTAACGCTTTTAACATCGTTCGCATGCCAAATACGCATGGAGGTGTTTTCGTTTAATAGCTTTCCCCATCTTTTGGCATACTCAGTAATAGTTTCTTCCGTCAAATACTTTTGTGAGATCTTATCGGTTTTCCCTTCCATAAATTCTTTCAGACCTTCTCTGGATGCAAGCAAAATTCTATTTGTACCATACTTTGCTGCATAGTAACAAATATAATAAATGCCGCACCAACAATCGGCAGAACTCCTGACCCAAACACGCAGTGGCTTATGATTTATCATATCACATTGAACCGCATTCGCTGTACCATGATATTTCGACCACAGTTGTCTAGCTTCAATTTGGCTGTCAGGATAATATTCTGAAAGGCAATTCACGAATTGTTTGCAACGATATTCTGAATCGCAAGCATATTGAAGTTCTCCCATTGATAACATAAACGGAAACAACTTTACACTTTCGACGATGCCTAAAGCTGCTAACATATTGACATCACTGGGTTCAAAAACAATTTCATCCATAGCTGGTCAAAATCATAATTTCGGGATGGTAACTTGTGTAGTTGCACTCCAATAGATTGGTTTGCTTGAGCCAACCACTCCAAAATAACACCCAACGCTGCAATCAAGATAAGTTCCAACATCATAGAAGTCATATGTATAGGTTGTATTATATATACTTTGTTCTGGAACTAGTGCTGTCGTTGAAAATGGGCAGCTTCGTTCGATGTTATCGGAATAGCTCGTGTAGTAATCCGTTCCTGAAACATTTTTTATTAAATCCGGGCCAATACCGACGGTAGTTCCACTCATATAAAAGCCCAATCCATTGGCCTTTGTATAAAGAACTCTCCATGTTCCATCAATATACGATACAACTCTTGAGCCGTCTGTATTAGAAACAGGAATGCGCATTGGAACCTCGGCCAAAACATAAAATCCGAGATTCTCTTGTTCTTGCACAGAAAGATTGAGAAGTTCTTCTATCGAATAATCATCGATCTTTCTCTTATTTCCAGTTGCAAATGCTGGCTGAATGGTCAGGAGAAATAAAACCGTGACCAATAGAATGGAAATCAGCCGTTTGATTTTGTTAGTCATAGTATACTGCCTCCTAATTTATTTTTTTTCTTCACTCAATACACTAAAGCTCCATTGGAATCACCTTCATTAAATTTTCCCCTTCAGGTGTATACTCCTCGGCAAATAAATGTGAACCATACAAATGCTGAAACTACTAGAATACTGCTGGAATAGAAAATATTGTGACCTTACACTGCTTTGGGTGATTACTTTGCTTTCCTTCATTGAATAGCTAGAACAACAGCTACTATCAAGAACAAAGTTGAAAGCCCAAGCTGAACCCATGCAATTTTTTCGTTTTCGGCATTGTTACAGCCTTTGGAGGATACTGCCACTTGGATATAATGCACTGCTACGATTCCATATGAGAAAAACAAAGAAGCCCAAGCATAAGGTACTGCGCTTTTATCTGTCAATCGGACAAGATTACTAGTCCATACTGAAATGCAGCCCCAAAGGGCAAAAGGAGCAATAAGAAAAAAGTTGCTTTTGCCTTTTTTCATTCTTAGCCTCCCACAGCTTGATGGTACGATTTTGTAGTATCCATAAGGTGTCCACCGGAATCATACGAATACAAAATATCATGATAGCAATGGGTATAGTAGCTATTATCATATGCGAAATGGACTTCATACAGCGATTGATTTATAACAACTTTCGATGGAGAAGTAGCTAGAACCACACTAACCAAAAAGGATCCAACCGTAACAGCAGTGCTTCCCGGCAAGTGCAACCCAGTAATTAAAAGGCTTGCTGCAGTTTCAACTCCACCAATCTCAATTTGCGCAATCGCCGTATTGTCAATTGTATAGCTGAGATTTGATACAAATATATGCTTATACTGTGATCCTGTAACATCACTTCCAACAGTGGCTCCCCTTGTTTGAGGCATAGATTTTGAAGTTGCTAATTTCAAAAAGACATCATAGCTTTGATTGGTCAATTTGCTTTTTTTCGTTTTTTGGGCTTTCGTATAGACAAGTTCACCTGTACCATCTTCTTTAACGCTCCGGTTCAAGGTAACATTTTGTCCATCAATATCAGTAAAGCGAGTTACTTCAATGATCGTATTTTTATCTATTTTGTAGGACACTTGCACAGTTCTTGCAACAGTAGCCACCAAATTTTCACGGTCGCTTTTAGAAATAATTTTTGTTTTACTGATTGCACTGTCTGCAAAAGCCGTTGTCATTGGCAAATTTTGTAAAGCGGCTACTGTTATGCCTAAACATAAAGTTTTCAAGAATTCTCTTCGAGATACATCTTTCATATTCTATCACCTCACATCGTTTTTGATATAATGTCTATCATATGAGTTTAGTTGCGATCAAGCGATTCAGGGACATCCGGCTGATACGCTGTAAAGCAGCAGGTGCTATTCACACTTAAGACTGCAATCGCCATTGCAAAAGCACATGTAATTTTACTCAGGAAAAAAATCAGTTTTTGTGAATTCTGTTTCATATTGTCCTCCACATTACATAGAATACGTTACATCGACTTCATTGTTTGTTCCGCGAGGAGTTCCCTTCAGCCAGCAAGTATGAGAAGCAATACCATTATAAGCGTTACTGGTAAAGGTGAGTTTTGCCGAACTGGAGTTATACGTCAAACTTGCATCACTATATGTGGAACCCAAAGTTGTAATCGAATAGTCCCATGCATTTGTGACTTTGTTATTCGTCACTGTCATATAAAAATATGCATGAATCACCACTCCCTTATACGAAACCTTCCAAGAATTCGACGATTTCGCTACACGAGAAATTGAATTGTCCACTGACTCGATAGTAATAGTTGCTGGATCACCATTACTGTCAACTACCGCAATTGCGAGCTTCTCGTTTGCCTTCAGTTGATCGAGATTGCTAAAAGTAACAACATTGTTCTTAACGGTAGCTTTCGGTGAATTCGATTCAGCGAAGGCAGACTGAACGCCAAACGACATTACAACCGCAATAAAAAGCAGACTCGCCGTAAGTTTTTTGATGAATTTTCTTGTACTCATGATCACATTTTCCTTTCCTTATTTTGATTTGATTGCTTTTACGACTAAATAAATGACCAGTATGCCGATGCAGAGCGAAATAATTGTCAATGCCTCTGCCGTTGCATTAAGGCAAGCACCAATAAAATAAACCAATACCAAAAATGCAACAAAAGCGATAAGAAGCAGCACCCATTTGATTTTTTTTCATGTTATCACCTCGTATAATAAAATAGTAGTATTTATAGACCGCTCTCCAGCGGAATGCTACAATAAGTTCAGGATGCTGTGGATTGGTGGAACATCACCTACCGCAAAGACGGTTTTCGGGAGGCTCCAACCACAGCTTCTTTGTTGAAATGTTAATCAGTTAGATACCGCCAGACGGTTTATTTAGAACGAGGTTACAAGAGCAAAGAAGTCTGTGGTCCTGAACAGCATCGAAATAAATATACCGGAGGTATCAAAATGGTTTGTGTTGGAATTGATGTTGCCAAGGATAAGCATGACTGCTGTATTCTTGATTCAGACGGAATGGTTCGTGCTGACTGCTTTACCATCCCCAACAACATGGATGGATTTAAGCAGCTGCTTCAAACGATTCGAAACTGCACCAAAAAGTCAGACAAAATAAAAGTAGGACTTGAGGCTACCGGACATTACAGCTACAATATTCTTGGGTTCCTTCTTGACAACGGTCTGCCAACTTATGTCATTAACCCTTTGCACACCAACCTGTACCGAAAAAGTCTCAGCCTTCGCAAAACTAAAACCGATCGTGTGGATGCAAGAACGATTGCAACTATGCTATTGTCCGATGTAGACCTCAAGTCCTACACGGATATAGCATACCATAACGAAGAGCTAAAGTCACTAACAAGATACCGATTTGATAAAGTTCAGGAATGCGCTAAACTAAAGCAATCGGTGTCCAGATTGGCTACGATTCTGTTTCCCGAATTGGAAGGGCTTGTTTCGTCTATCCATGGCACTTCAATCTACGCACTTCTCGGCGAATATCCCGGTGCAAAGCAAATTTCAGAAGTCCATCTTACCAAGCTGACAAACCTTCTTACAACAGCGTCCAAAGGACGCTACGGAAAAGAGAAAGCCATCCAGATTCGAGAGGCAGCCAGAGCTTCTATTGGCTCTGTCATGCCTGCTAAATCTCTGGAATTGAAGCATACCATTAAACTCATTCAAGAACTTGCCTCCGAGATCAACGAAATCGAAGATTCTATTCAGAAAATCATAGATGAGCTCAATCCACCAATTCTCTCGATTCCCGGCATGGGAGTAAACTCCGCTGCTGTGATCCTTGCAGAAATCGGGGATTTCTCCAATTTCAGTTCTCCTGACAAAATTCTTGCTTACGCTGGCTGCTCTCCATCTACATACCAGTCCGGAAAACTCACAAACTGCTATGCTCACATGGAAAAACGTGGCTCCCGCTACCTGCGACATGCCCTTTACAACGCAACCAAGTACGTCTGCTACTGGAATCCTGTCTTTGCTGAATACCTTGCCAAAAAACGTGCCGAAGGAAAACACTACAATGTTGCCCTGTCCCACGCCATGAAGAAACTCGTTCGGTTGATTTATGCCTTACAGAAATCCGGGAAAGCATATCTTGCAGCTGCATGATTTTCTCCTGAGCCTGAGCTAATTCCAACAGAAACTTAGCTGGCGCAGCGAACCCTTGACGAACCGAAGCATTCAAATGCTATCCTGTTTGTGCGAGGGCTGGCTGGGCTTGCTTTGCTGTTCTCTCCGTCGCCCTCGCTGCTCTGATTCCAGCATTTGAATGCTGTTTGTCAGGGGCAGCGGTCGGTTGGCGGATTTTTTCATTTTGGGGCTTGACTTTTAATAGTTAGTCTCCCGTGCAGCAGGGTGATTTTAATCCTCCTGCCCGGCACGGGCAGCATTCAGCAGAGCCGCCACGAAAAAGCCGAAAAAGGCACCTGCTTCAAAAAATGCGAAACCGATAAAAAAGTTCAGCATGGCGCACCTCAGTCGATACAGATGCAGGTCAGCTTCTGCCCATCTGCCATCAGGGTGGTGCTGTGGCTTTCCAGATAGGTCTGAAAGCGGTAAATATCCTCCACCGTCAGGGATACGATGGTGCTATGCCCATCGGTGCGGTAGAAGATGACCGGGCCGGTCAGGTACCGCTTGCCTGCCAGCTTGAGGACCTGCGCCGGATTGTAGCTGATAAACAGCGGCGCACCCTTCACGGAAATCAGGGCATCGTCCTCGTCAAAACAAGGCAGAACGGAAGGGGCATCCTCCTCCATGATAATGGTTAGCTCCATGTCGGGACCGATGGCGGCAAGGTACACATCCTTGCCTGCTGCCTCGGTCAAACAGGATGCCGCCTGCTTCAGCATGGTCAGGATGTTCACATCCACCGTGATCTGCGGGGCGTGAGTTGCGGAGTGAAAAGGAATCGTGTTGTTCATAGGCGTTACCTCCAAATTTTTGCAAACAAAAAAGACCCGAATCGGGTCTCTTAGTTCAGTCTGCGCTCAACGCGCTTCTTCCTGCTTCTTCTCTTTTGCCTGCTGTTTTTTCAGCTGCCACTGGTCGAGCAACTTGATGATGATGCTTTCCATCTGCCGGGGCGTGTAACTGCGCGGAAAGTATTTCCGCAGGGTTTCGTTTTTGATGGTCACAGTGTCCAGTTCGCTTTTCTTTTCCTCGTTCATAATGTCGTAGACAGCATCATAACTGAACTCGCTTTTCTGCGCCAGCTTCTTTATCCGTATGGCTTGCGAAAGAGAGGGCGCATTCTGGGAAGCATCCATTGCTTCTAAAAAATCTTGCTGCTGTTTTGCATCAAGATAAGACAATTCGACCGCAGGGTTAAAAGAGATTTTCTTTTCGTCCACCATGTCCAGTAGTTCAGGGACAAGATTGGTGAGCCGAATGAAACGCTGGACTTGTCTGCCGCTTTCATCAGTGGCTTTTCCGACTTCATCAGCGGCTTCCAACTTCCCGACAACTTGTCGGGAAGTTAAATCTGACCTAGCACCTTGATTTTTTATCGCATCCAGCTTCATCTTGTACGCAAATGCCCGCTCACTCGGTAGGATGTGTTCTCTCTGCAAATTGGAATCGACCATCAATATCGTGGCGGCATCATCCTTCATATTGCGCACAATGACTGGCACGGTGTCCAGATGGGCAAGCTCTGCGGCGTGTTTCCGGCGATGCCCGGAGATGATCTCATAGCCGCCCTCTGGTCTGGGGCGGGCGATGAGCGGAGCCAGCACACCGTACTGTGCAATGCTCTCTACTGTCCGGGTCATGGCTTCATCGTCCAACACCTTGAAGGGGTGGTTGGTGAAGGGGTGCAGCTCGTCGATGGGAATTTGCTGCACCTGTTCCCGTTGCTCCTCCTGTCGATTTTCCTCGGTGGAAAACAGGTCATCTAGCCCTTTCAGAGCTAAGTTTCCGCTGTCGATCGGCATCCGCCAGCACCTCCTTTGCAAGAGATTGATAGGCTTCTGCCACCTTGCCTTTGGGGTCATGCTGGAAAATGCTCTTGCCTGCCGCACTGGTTTCAGCCGCACGGACCGACCGTGGAATAGTCTGCTCAAAAACCTTCAGATGCTTTCCGTATGCCTGCCGAATCAGGTTGCTGATCTGCTTTCCGTAGTTGGTGCGGCTGTCGGTCATAGTCAGCAGGATGCCCTCAATTTTCAATTTCGGGTTGATCTGCCGCCGTACCTTTTGGACAGTCTGCAAAAGCTGTTCCAGACCCTTTGCGGAAAGGTACTGCGCCTGCACCGGAATCAGGGCAGCGTCTGCCGCCGCCAGTGCGTTGATGGTGAGCATCCCCAGCGAGGGCATACAGTCCAGCAGGATATAATCATACTCCCGCTTTGCCCCCTCCAACACCTGTTTGAGCATCTTTTCCCGGTTCATGCTGTTCACGAGGGCAACTTCCAGCCCTGCCAGTTCGATGTTGGCAGGAATCAGGTCAACGCCCTCTGCATGGTGTAGGATGCCGTCACCGGGCGGAATGGGCTGGTCGTTCATAGCTTTTGCCATCAGGGTAGAAAGGGTGGTGGGCAGTTCGTCCGGCTGCTGCCAGCCCATGCTAATGGTCAGGCTGCCCTGTGGGTCAGTGTCCACCAACAGGACTTTTTTGCCTTCCATCGCCAGCCCGATGCCCAGATTTTCACAGGTGGTGGTCTTGCCGGTGCCGCCTTTCTGGTTGACGATGGCAATCGTGGTTGCTTTCTTTGAAATTTTCATCACCTCCGCATCGCTAAGTCGTGGTTGGTTTGGTTCTGGTAGAAAAGCTGCATCGTGGTGGGTGCGTTGTACAGAGAAGCAAGCAGATATTGTTTCATATTACGGATCGGGCTGCTGTTCTCTGCAAGGCACTTCAGCACAAAGCGGATATGGTCGGCGTTCAGCTTCATAAAACGGCTGCGTACCACCTCGGCGGGCTTATCGTCCCCGGCGATGTGCAGCATCTTGCGTTTGGTGGCACAGGTGTCTACCAGTAAATCCACGATTTGATAGATGGTATCTTCATCATCCGGGTAAAGCCGGAGAAGAAGGTCCATCTCCAAAGAGCATGAAAAATATTCTTCGAGCAGTTCGCGATTCTTCATCTTCTCCGATTCGTCGGAAAGGATAAGATTCGTATTATTCATCTCTGTTTTATTCTCTTTCTTCTTAATACCTCGTGATTTTACCGGGTCTTGACAAGCGATTTTAGAGCCACAAGAATCGTCATTATCACGATTCTTGACACTCTCCTTTGAAGATTCTGCCGAAAAGTTTTTCACATACACCAAACATGGCTTTCCTTGCCCTCGACGTTTTCGTTCAATCAAACCAAATTTTTCAAGTTCCCGGAGTAGTCTGGTCGCTTTGTTGTCTGCGCAACGCAAAGTCCTCTTGACATCCTCAATCGTGAAGATGATGAACACTCGACCTTTTTTGTCAAACCATTCATTTTTAACAGAAAGGCTCATACGGTCAAGCAGGATGCCGTACAGAGTTTTTGCATCGGTTGACAGATCTTGAAACTGCTGCTCCTGAAAAAGAGCCTTTGGAATGCGGAAGAACGAAAAGAGTTCTCCGGCCTGTCCGTAAAAGTAGTCAAGGGTCATACAATTCTGTCAAGGATGAAAAAACAACGATGATTCATTGACATGGTTGACAAATCCTCCTTATAGATAATTCGTGCAAACAAAAAGCGCAACTTCGATTGGTGAAAATCGAAATTGCGCGATGTAACTTAGCTGGGGGAGAAAGGTCATTTGTCGGGGTCGTTTGACCACAATTTGACCACAAAAGGAATGAAACGTCTTGACATCCAATGAAACAGAATGGTATAATGCATTTGAAATTTAACGATACTGAGTCTAGGCAGTATCGGATTGTACATTGTGTTTTCGAGAGAAGCACAATGGGGTTCAAGAGGCCGTGAGTTCGATTCTCGCCACTCGGACCATTTAAATCCAACGATTTCACATTAGAAATCGTTGGATTTTTTTGTTTATAGGCTGGCCTCATTTGGCTTTGACCACAATTTTGACCACAATGCCAAAGATTTTATCTGGTCAATCGCAGGGGCAAGTGGGCTTTTTTGACGCAACATCATCTGCTGCGATATGCGAGCCAGCGTTGATGCCAACGATTTGAAAAGCTGGCTCGCGATAATTAGTGCCGTTCCATCCAATTTTCAGGCCGAAAATGCCTCGCTGAACAACTGGATCGCACTCTGCCGAATGGATTCCTGAACATGGAGATCATGCTCAGTCATCTCGGTGTCGGCGTGGCCTACGATGCTCTGGATGGTCTGGATATCCACGCCCAACGCCTGCATCGGCGATACAATTCCTTTTGTTTAATGGGCCTGTTTGACGGAGCATACAATCAAATTGTCGGGTTTTGGGCAATACTGTCGATTGCGTCAAACAATTTTCCCCCCCCCAAAAAAAATTGGATTTTGGAGTGTTTTTCATTGACCGATTGCGGAATTAGCTGTAAAATCTAAAAAAGAATAGTGGCTGTAGAGTGGGGTACTCTACGATCTGCTCGATTTTTAAGTATTATGATAAGGATTACGCCAATGCGGTGCTGGAACTGCAGGCGGCCGTCCGGTTACAGGGAGCAGGTACTGAAAGCTATCGGGGGTCTTGCTATTGCACTTGCCAATGATGGAAAGCTGGAAGAAGCACAACAGGAGCTGGATACATTGCAGAAAAAAGGCGCTTCCTTCGGTGACTGTGATCTGGTTGCGGCAGAGATCCTGTCCTTGCAAAAGAACTATGATCAGGCGCTTGCGCTTTACATAAAAGTGTTCAATGAGGTGGAGGACCCGCAGCTCCTGAGCCATGCTTACCTGTCAGCCGCAAATGCAGCGCTGAATCAGGACGATATGGAAAAGGCTGTGCGCATCCTGAAACAGGGATGCCAGAACCTTCCGGAAGGTCAGGCTGTGCTTCAAAAGGAGATGCTTGCGGATCTTATGATGCAGCAGGCAGCATCTGACAAAGAAAATGCAGAAGAATACTATGCTGAAGCGCAGCAGCTGCTGGAGGAACTGGTGGACAGCGGCTACGATACTATTGCCACCCGGTTGAATCTGGCAACTGTACTGCAGGCATTGGATCAGTACAGTGAAGCTGAAAAGGTTTTGAAAGATCTGCAGGAGCAGTATCCATCGGATTATCGTTTTGATATGCAGATGGCCTATCTTCTGATCGACCAGCTCCGCACCAGCGGATGGCTCAAATAAGGAGGGAATACCTGCGTCTACCGGACAGATCTTTTATGTGGTTGGAATCGTTGACATGATCGTTTCGGCTGTTGCGGCAGTCGTTTCAGCATGGATCCTGCGCAGGCAGGAAAAAAAGCTGAAGGAACAGATCTGGAACGAGTATCAATAAAAATCAATCGATTAAGGGGTATGAAAAAATGCTGAAAAAACTTAGTGTAACGGCTGTTATTCTTGCAATGTCGGCCATGCTTCTGGTGCCGACTGCATACGCGGTGCAGTCAGTAGACGCACCGGCACAGGTGGCTTTGTGACGATTGACGGCAAGCTGTATCATGTTTCGAAGAATGGCTATGCCATCGATCGGTACGCCAAGGGTTTGCACGAGATCGACGGAGGAATGTACTATGTCAAAGAGGATGGCTCGTTCCTGACGAACAGCGCGGTAGAATACCTTACTTTTGATGCGAATGGCCGCTATACCTCTGGCAATGCAACGCTGGACAGCTATGTGGATCAGGCACTGGCTGCGTGCACAAACTCTGGCATGACGAAGGCGCAAAAGCTGCGCGCCGCCTATTTGTATGTCCGGGATCACGGCGCATACCTTGCCCGTCCGCATCAGGCAAGAGGCACAACGGCTTGGGCAGAAGAGAGCACTTTGTTCATGTTTGAACACAAAAAGGGCAACTGCTACTGCTTTGCAGGCCAGTTCCTTTATATGGCCCGGCGGCTGGGCTACAATGCCTATGTAGTGTCTGGCGGTGTGGGCCGCAAGGACTCGGACCATGCATGGGTCATGATCTGCGAGAACGGAGTTCCCTATATCTATGATGTGGAACTGGAGTGGGGCTATCGTGCCGGCAGATACGGCCATGCAGAATATAATATGTATAAAATGCCGCTGAATAAAACGGTGTTCAGCTACCAGTTTCCGTGATTGCTGAGGTAGCCGAAAAATGGTTTTTAGTTCCGTAATTTTCTTGTTTCTGTTTTTGCCCATCGTGCTGGGATGCTATTATCTTTTGCCCGGGCGGGAAGCAAAAAATCTCTGGCTCGTCGCAGCCAGTCTGCTGTTCTATGCCTTCAGCGGGCTGTGGTATGTTCTGCTGCTGTTGTTCTCTGTGTTCTGCAATTATCTGGCCGGTCTGTTCGTCTCCGGGCGAAAGAGCGTGCTCTATGCCGCTGTGGCCGTTAATCTGGGAATCTTGGGTATTTTCAAGTATCTGACTTTTCTGGTACAGACAGTAGACCGGCTGCCGGGCGTGACGATCCCGGTGCCTTCCATCGTTCTGCCGGTGGGTATCTCGTTCTTCACCTTTCAAGGGCTGAGTTATGTGATCGATGTATACCGGAATGAACGCCTGAAGAGCACTCATTTCCGGGATGTACTGCTGTACATTGCTCTGTTTCCACAGTTGGTGGCAGGACCGATCATCCGCTATGAGGACGTGGCAGATGAGATACATAGCCGCCGAAATACGCTGGAGCAGCTGGCAAAAGGCCTGCGCCGGTTTATTGTGGGCCTGAGCAAGAAGCTGCTGATCGCCGATATCTGCGGCAATGTTGTAGCACTGATCTACAACGCCGACCGCTCTGTGCTGGACAGCCGGACGGCTTGGCTGGCCGCGGTGTGCTATCTGATGCAGATCTATTTCGACTTCAGCGGATACAGCGATATGGCCATCGGCCTGGGCTTGTGCTTTGGGTTCCACTTCAAGGAAAACTTTAACTATCCGTACATCTCGGCCAGTATTCAGGAATTCTGGCGCAGATGGCATATCTCCCTTTCCACTTGGTTCCGGGAATGTCTGTATATCCCATTGGGCGGCAACCGGAAGGGCAAGGCAAAGACTTACTGGAACAAGCTGATCGTGTTTTTCTGCACGGGGCTGTGGCATGGTGCAAACTGGACCTTTATCGTCTGGGGCCTGTGGCATGGCTTCTTTATCGTGGCAGAGGACGCCGTTAAAAAGCTGTTCGGGCTGGAAAAACATGGCAAAGGCGGGCGGAACCCTGCATGTGCGGTGCTGAAACATTTGTACACCCTGCTTGTGGTGCTGGTTGGCTTTGTGATCTTCCGTGCAGACAACATGGGGCAGGCCTTCTCAATGATAGGAGCCATGCTTTCCGGGGTCTCTGCCTCTGCGCAGACAGGGCTGCTGCTGGCGCAGTGTCTGACCCCGCTGACCCTGTTTGCACTGGCGGTTGGCCTTGTGGGCAGTACGCCGGTTTTGCCGCTGGTCTGCCGTAAAGCAGAGCAGCAGACCGGAAGCGTGTATGCATGCCTTCAGGCACTGAGTTATGCAGGGGTGCTGGCGCTTTTGCTGGTGGATATCCTGCATCTGTCGGCTGCATCCTATGTGCCTTTTATCTATTTCCAGTTCTGAGGTGGAAAAATGCAAGTGAAAAAATTAGGATATATCCTGTTTGTGGGGGTCATTGCCACAATTTGCATTTTGCCTGTGGCTGTGATGCCTTGGCAGACGGAAAAAGCGGTGGGCAATGAGCAGCTTGCATCCTTTCCTGAATTACGGAAAGAGGATGGCAGCTTCAATACCGGTATCCTGAATGAGTTTTCGGATTATTTTGCGGATCATTTCGGGCTCCGTCATGAGATGATCACCTTGAACGATCAGCTTACCGGAACCGTGCTCAAAACGCTGGACAGCAGCAGTGTGCTGTTGGGAAAAGACGATTGGCTGTTCTATAAAAGCACCCTTGCGGACTATACCGGCGCAGAACCCTTTACAGCCCGGCAGAGTTATGCGGCCGCTCATGTACTGGGTCTGATGCAGGAATACTGCGAAGAGAACGGCATTGGGTTCTGCTTTACCATCGCACCCAATAAAAATTCCCTGTATGGCGGTCAGATGCCGGCACGGTATACGGCAGCCTCCGTACGGAACGCCCAACTGCTTCAGCAGCAGATGGAACAGCAGAATGTCCGGTATGTGGATCTGTTCAAAACACTGTCTGACCACGAAGAGCAGCTGTATTACCGTCGGGACAGCCACTGGAATATGCGGGGCGCACAGCTGGCAGCACAGACTTTGCTGAAAGAACTGAAAGGCTCTGAAGCGGAGTTTGATTCCTGCATCAATGGAAAAACATCCCCGCATACCGGCGACCTGTATGAGATGGTGTACCCTGCCGGAAACGAGACGGAACAGGATACGGCATACGACTTTACCTATCAGTATGACGAAAAATTCCACTCGGCAGATGATATCACGATCCACACGGAAAATTCGGCGGCAGACGAAAGCATTTTTGTATACCGCGATTCCTTTGGCATCAATCTGCATCCTTTTCTGGCACAGAGCTACGGCAACGCCTGTTTCTCCCGGAATATGCCCTACCTTTTGACGGCTGTTACAGAAGAGCAGCCCGATGTGCTGCTGGTGGAACTGGTGGAACGCAACCTGAACTGGCTGCTGGAACGCGCCCCGGAAATGCCTGCTCCGGAACGCACGGCAGTCCCGGCAGCAGATACCGGTACAAGTGCGAAGGCACAACGGAAGGACAGCCGAATGGAGGGGACTTTCTGCCTGACAGGCGATCTGAGCGGGCAGCGTGTGGATGACGACTCTCCGATCTACATTCTGGCAGAGACCGGAACCTACGAAGCCTCCCCCTGCGGAGAGGGAACACAGCCGTTTACGGCGTATCTTCCGCAGAATGTGCGGGAGCAGCAACTAAAAGCAGCATTTCTGTCGGACGGTGAATGGGTCTTCTGCGCCTTGGCCGACTGACTGAAAGAATAGAAAGAAGGAACAAACAAAATGAATGTAAACTATAAGATGATGGGTGTAGTGCTCTGCGGTGCGATGCTTCTGGCATCGGGATGCGGGGCAAAAGCAGAAACGACCGCTTCCTCGGCTGTGGAATCCGAATCGGTTTCCGTTGTGGCATTGGAGGCTGCTTCGTCGGAGGCTGTGCCGGAAAGCGAGGCTGTCTCGGAGGCAGTTTCTGAAGCTTCTTCTGCGGTAAGCGAGGCGGCATCGGAGAAACCGGCCGAATCCAAGGCAGAGTCGAAGGCCGAATCCAAGGCCGAATCCAAGGCCGAGACTGCGGCAAAATCTAAGCCTGCAAAGCAGGAGACGGCTGCTTCCTCCAAAGAAGAAAAGACGGAGCCTGTGGAAAGCAAGCCCGTTACAGAGACTGCTCCGGCAGAAACTGCCAGCCTGGAAACTGCCCTGAAGTATGTGGGCAAAGACGTTTCCAAGCTGTATGCCGCTATTGGCAAGCCGAACAGTTCGGAGTATGCTTCCAGCTGCATCGGTGATGGCGAGGATGGCCTGCTGTATTACAACGGCTTTACTGTGACGACCTACCGTGAAAACGGTAAAGAGACGGTACAGGACGCCTATTAAACATGAAATTCGGCCTCTGGCATTCCACCGGGGGCTGAATCTTTATATGGGAAGATGAGAATGAAACGCCAGAAGATCAAACGATATCGGTTTAGCGTGACGCAGAATACGCGCAGAAGAAGGGCGGCAACGCCGCTGAAAGCCGTCGGTGTAGTACTGGTGTGCCTGTGTCTGCTCACAGGGGCCGCTTTTGGAGTTTACAATGTGATCCAGAGTAAGACTACGGGGTGGCACGGCGAAGGACTGCATCGCTACTATATCTCGCCGACTACCGGCACCCGTGCGCAGGGGCTGTATGAGATCAACTATAAGCTCTACTATTTTGGCAGCAACAACTTTTTGAAGGTCGGCTGGATTGAAGAGAACGGCTATGTCGGCTATGCCAACGCAGATGGAGAGCTCACCCAGGGCGAAGCGAAGATAGACGGAAAATACTACTATTTCCAACCGGAGACCGGACAGTTGTACACCGGCTGGATCATGCTGGACGGAGTGCAGTACTGCTTTGACGAAACCGGACATCCGCGCACCGGTACTTATCAGGAGGACGGAAAGGTCTGGGAACTGGATAGCGATGGACGGGTCAAAAACCGACTGAACGGTTGGAAAAAAACGGACGGCGTCCTGAAATACTACGACAACAGCGGCGCACCGGCACAGGGCTGGACAGAGATCGATGGAAAGGATTATTTCTTTGTGGACGGTGTCAGTCAGGCCGGCTGGGTTGAAACGGATGCGGGCACGCGCTATTTGGACGGCAACGGAAATCAGATGACCGGGTGGTGTGTGATCGATGGCCAGCCCTATGCTTTTGGGACAAATGGAGAACCGAAGCAGGGATGGGATCATTCCCATGAAAAAAGCTACTATTTTATCAACGGCGTCAGTCAGTCGGGCACATTCGGGGAGGGCGCACTTAGCAGCAACCTGAACGGCAGCGGCAGTGTTCAGCCGGTTGGGGATCAGGCACCGGAGGACGATCTTGCAAAGGATGCAGAGGGCGAACCGCCGGAGGAAGAACTGCTGGAAGCGCAGCCGACACAGACCGAAACAACGGAAGCGGGGCAGACTGCCCCGGCGGCACAACAGCCGACGCAGTCGCCGGAGGGATCGGCGGCAGAGCAGGAGACCGCATTGAAGGCACCGACAGCGCCGGAAACTCCGGCACAGGAACAGCAGGAAGAAGGGACGGAAAATACATGAAAACAACAAGACGTGATTTTCTGTGCCTTTCGGCCATGGCATGCGCATGGCTTCTGACGGGCTGCCAGAACCCCACAGTGGAAGAGCGGGCTGTCAGCTGGCAGCAGCAGGAAGTCAGTGATCCGGTCTCTGAAACCGGACCGATGTGGAATGCAGCACTGGACGACAATGCGGTTCTGCGGGATGGTATCCGCGTTCCCCAGAACTTCGAACTGCCGTTGGAAGGTTCAACAGGCTTTGCAGGGGCGGCTGTGATGCTGCTGTACGAGAGACCGGATGGGGCCAGTACGGTACTGCGCAGACTTGCAGCGGGAGATATGTTTTATATCCGGCAGGAGTCTGGCGCATATTGGCAGGTCTGCCTGCTGGACGGCACCGTGGGCTGGTTGGAAAATGAACTGTGTATGATCAATCTGCCCGATGTTCTGCCTTCCATCGTATACGAAAACCCCAATGCCAAGGCATCGATCTTTAAAACCTGCGGAAAGGATATTGAAGGCATTACGGGACAGAAACTGTATGACGGCCTGTTCTACAACCAGCGCCTTGGGCGGGATGAGTATCTAATGCCTATCAATTACGCTATGGCAAAAAAGGTTGGTGCAGCGCAGAAAAATGCTTTGAAGGAGGGCGATTGCCTGAAGATCATAGAGACATTCCGACCCTATGAGGTGCAGATGCTGGTAAAGGATGCGGTGTACGCCAAGGCAAGGATGGACAAGGAACTGATGACGGCGCTGAACAAGGGCGCGTGGAATATCGGCTGGTTTATTGCAACGTCTCTTTCCAACCATCAGCGCGGTGTGGCAATGGACACGACCCTGCTGCGCATCACTGAGCAGACAGAGCACAGCATGGCGGGGTGTCCCTTTGTACAGGTGACCGGTGAGGAATACGCCATGCCCTCTGCCATGCACGAGCTGAGCAGTGCGGCGGCCTGCTTTACCGGCCCGGTAACTTCTAATTCGGCCACCGCATGGAAGCGGGCCACTGCATCGGCATCCATGACAGACGGTGCGCGGCGGCTGCAGGGGTACTGTACCAATGCAGGCATGACACCGCTGGCCTCGGAGTGGTGGCACTTTAACGATCTGGATGCACAGAATAAGGTGCGCATGACCTCTGGAAACGGAAAATTCTGGCTGGACGGCTGTGTCAGCTGGAAAATGTTTGAAGCATAACTTTGGGGTTGCGCTTTGGAGGAATACAAAATGTAGCAACTGAAAAAAGCAAAAAAGCGGTTACGGCAGCGGATAAGATCGAGTTGGGACGGAAATACCTGACCGAGCTGAACTACACCGAGGCTGTGGCGTCTTTTACGGAAGCTATCGGCCTTGACCCGGAACATATTCCGGCATACATGGGCCGTGCCGAGGTGAATGAACTGACGACTGCCAACGAGACCGCATGGGCAGACGTGAGCGAAGCCGAGAACGGCGCAGTCACCGCCGAAGCCCTGACTGCCGCCGCCCCCACTGCGGAAGAGATCGGTGCGGTATCCCTGAGCAAGCTCTATGTCTACTATGGCAGCCACGAAAACCGCAACCGTGAAGGCGAGGGCGTGTGGCTCGTCCTGAACCCCGGCAAAAAAGACCTGACCGCGTAAAGCCCTGCATCACTCGGAAATTGCGCAGCAGGTCATTCGGATCGAGAATGGGCAAACTCTGTTAGGAGGACTGTATTATGAATACCACATTGCGGCGGGATGCGGATGAGATCATCTGTTCCAGCATTCAGGCGGTTCTGCCGGATAAAGCCGTGTGCCGCGCGCTGGAGGACTTTCAGCCCGGAGGCGGCAGAGTGCTGCTGGTGGCGGCAGGCAAGGCCGCTTGGCAGATGGCATACGCCGCCGTGCAGACACTGGGGCGCGTGGACGGCGGCGTGGTGGTGACCAAGTACGGCCATGTAAAAGGCAGAATCCCCGGTGTAAATTGTTATGAGGCAGGTCATCCCGTACCGGATGCCAACGGCTTTGCAGCCACCGAAAAAGCTTTGGAGCTGGTACAGGGGCTGACCGCAGAGGACACGGTGCTGTTTTTGCTTTCCGGCGGCGGCAGCGCCCTGTTTGAAAAGCCGCTTGTCCCCGGCGGGGAATTGCAGGACATCACCAATCAGCTCCTTGCCAGCGGAGCCGATATCGTGGAGATGAATACCATCCGCAAGCGGCTGTCCGGAGTCAAGGGCGGGCGGTTCGCGCAGCACTGCGTGCCTGCAAGGGTGTTCAGCATCGTGCTCAGCGATATTCTGGGTGACCCGCTGGATATGATCGCCAGTGGCCCGGCGGTGCCGGATTCCTCCACCTGTGCACAAGCGCTTGCCATTGCGGAGAAATACCACCTGAACCTGTCGGAACAGGCGAAGGCGCTGCTGGCACAGGAAACGCCGAAAGCCCTTGACAACGTGACCACTCATATCACCGGCAGCGTCCGAGAGCTGTGCACTGCTGCCGCTAAAGCCTGCCGGGAGCTGGGATATGAGCCCATCCTCCTCACCGACCGGCTCTGTTGCGAAGCCAAGGAGGCAGGCAGCTTTCTGAGTGCCATCGCCCGCACCCATGCGGGGCAGGGGAAAAAGCTGGCCTTTATCGCGGGCGGGGAAACCGTGGTGCACCTGACCGGCAAAGGGCTGGGCGGACGCAATCAGGAACTGGCGCTGGCCGCAGCCCCGGCGCTGGCGGGACAGAACGCCGCAGTGTTCTCCGTGGGCAGTGACGGCACCGACGGCCCCACCGATGCCGCCGGCGGCTATGTGGACGGCGACACCGCCGCAGCACTGGCAGCAGCGGGTCGGAACGTGTTCGACACCCTGCAAAACAACGATGCCTACCACGCCTTGCAGGCGGTGGAGGGGCTTATTATCACAGGCGCTACTGGTACCAACGTCAATGATGTTGCCGTGGTGCTGATCGGGGGAGAAGCGCAGGCAGACGCCTGAAACTCTGTCTGCCCGGCGCACCCATAATGCTTGACCCCGCTTTGTCCGCAGTATCCGGGCAGGCGGGGATTTTTTGTTGGAAGTACTTGACAATTTTTTTATAAAATGATATGATTTTGATATCACAAAGAAACGTTTCCGACCCTGATAAGGAGGGACTTGTTATGGAAGAGAAAATTTTGAATACCCGCAAAAACGGTATGGCTATGTTGCTGCTCACCCTGCTGGGCTATGTGGCATCCATCGCCCTGTTCATTTACAGCATCACTCTGCTGAATGCAGACCGGATGCTTCTGGGCGTGCCGCTGCTGATTTTGTCCATTGCGTATTGGATCGCAGGCATTTTCCTGTTCTGCGGCCTTAAGGTGTTAAAGCCGCAGGAGGCGCTGGTGCTCACCCTGTTTGGTGATTACATCGGCACCCTGAAGGGACAGGGCTTTTACTGGGTGAACCCCTTCTGCACCGCCGTCAACCCTGCCGCCGGTACCCGCCTGAGCCAGAGCGGAGACGTGAACAGCAAGGAGAACAGCGTGGCTGCGCTGTTTGGCAATAACGGCCAGAATGCTCAGATGAGCGTCGAGTCCATGAGCAAAAAGATCTCCCTCAAGATGATGACCCTGAACAACTCCCGCCAGAAAATCAACGATTGTCTGGGTAATCCGGTGGAGATCGGCATTGCAGTCATCTGGCGCGTGACCGATACCGCCAAGGCTGTGTTCAACGTGGATAACTATAAGGAATACCTCTCCCTGCAGTGCGACAGCGCCCTGCGCAACGTGGTGCGGGTGTACCCCTATGATGTTTCTCCCAACGTGGACACCACCGGCGACGGCGTAGCCGATGAGGGCAGCCTGCGCGGCTCTTCTGAGGTGGTGGCTGCCCGCATCCGAGACGAGATCCAGAAGAACGTGGCAGAGGCAGGTATCGAGGTGGTGGAGGCCCGCATCACCTATCTGGCCTATGCACCGGAAATTGCAGCGGTCATGCTGCAGCGCCAGCAGGCCAGCGCCATCATTGACGCCCGCAAGATGATCGTGGACGGCGCTGTGGGCATGGTGGAAATGGCGCTGGATCGTCTGAACGAGAACAAGGTAGTGGAACTGGACGATGAGCGCAAGGCGGCAATGGTATCCAATCTGCTGGTGGTGCTGTGCGGCAACCGCGATGCCCAGCCCATCGTGAACAGCGGTAGCCTGTACTGATGGCCGAGCCGAAAAAACAGGTGCCCCTGCGCCTGAACGCCAAGCTCTACGATGCCCTTGCCGCTTGGGCAGAGGATGACTTCCGCTCGGTGAACGGGCAGATCGAATATCTGCTTACCGAGTGTGTGCGTCAGCGCAAAAAGAATGGGAAATATGTCTCCGACCAGCTGGATGTCCCGCCGGAGCTGGATCTCCATTGAAGAACCCGTGAAAAAACGTTTGGAGCGCGCCGCAGAGCACGCCAAACGCAAATTATTCACAAGGCCGCTGCACAAGACCGGTGCAGCGGCCTTGTGTTTGTCGGGGAAAAGCCGTGCCTTCCGGCGGGAAGCGGGGACAAATGAGCGCTGATTTGATATATCAATTGAGCGCGCAATGCTCCGGTATTTCGTCGAAAAAGGCGACCGAAGCTGCGGAAATGACTTGAAGAGACAGGAGAAGATGGACAGATATCTGGGCGAAAACGTTTCTTTTTTGGGCTTTTCCGGAAAAAAACTTGCCTAAAAGTTTGCAGCGTGCTAAACTAACAGCGGGGAATTGTTTTGCGTAAGCAGATAGGGGGATGAAGCTATGAAAATACTGGTTGTGGATGACGGTCAGCTTGCGATCAATTCGCTGATCCGCATCCTGTGCCGGGTGGCACCGGACTGTGACTATATCAGTGCCATGACGACTGACGATGCCCTGACGTGGATGCGGCAGGGCCCAATGGATGCTGCCTTTTTGAACCTGGAAATGCCGGGCATGAATGGCCTTGCCCTTGCCCGCATGATCCAGAAATTGCAGCCCCGCTGCAATATCATCGTGGTCACCGAGCACCCGGAGTATGCACTGGAAGCATTGCAGATCTTCGTCAGCGGTTTTCTGCTCAAGCCCGCCAACGAGGCGGACGTGCGCAATGTGCTGGAAAATCTGCGCTACCCGCCGGAAACGGCACCTGTGGGCATCAAGATCCAGTGCTTCGGCAACTTCGAGATCTTTGTGGGCGGACGTCCGCTCTCCTTCAAGCGCAGCAAAAGCAAGGAGCTGCTGGCCTACCTTGTGGACCGCAACGGCGCCACCTGTACCAACGGCGAGATGCTGGCTGTCCTGTGGGAGGATAAGCCCGACACCGCCTCGCTGCACAGCCATCTGCGCAATTTGATCTTTGACCTCAGCCATACGCTGGAGGATGCAGGGGTCAACGGGCTGCTGGTACGCGGCCGCAGCACCTTGGCGCTGGATACCAGCAAGGTGGACTGCGATTATTATAACTTCCTGCGGGGAGACCGCTCGGCTTTCAACGCCTACCGGGGCGAGTATATGACCCAGTATTCCTGGGCAGAGGTTACCCGCTCGGCGCTGCGCCAGCAGGCCGCAGCTACGCCCAAAAGCGGGTCTATTCCAAGCTATTACGTCCCGCCCACGGGCTTTTAAAACTGCATAAAACACCAAAGGCTGCTGCGCAAACGATGCGCAGCAGCCTTTATCATTCTCTTAAAATCGTTCCAGTTCCAGCAGATATTCCTTGATCTCCAGTCCCTCGGCGTAGCCGGTCAGGCTGCCGTCTGCGCCGATGACCCGGTGGCAAGGCACCACGATGCACAGCGGGTTGCGGTGGCAGGCGCTGCCCACGGCGCGGCTTGCCTTGGGTTTGCCCAGCGCCGCCGCCAGCTGGCCGTAGGTGCGCACCTCCCCGTAGGGAATCTTGTGCAGCTGCGCCCATACCGCCTGCTGAAAGGGCGTGCCCTTTGCTGCCAGCGGCAGGTCGAACTCCCGGCGCACCCCGGCAAAATATTCGTTCAGCTGCTCCTCTGCCTCCTGCAGCAGGGGCGTTTCCACCACCCTGCGTGGCAGCGGCTCCAGCTCCGGCGCACCGTCCGGGCAAAAATGTACCCCGCACAGCGCGTCGTTCTCCTCCTCCAGACAGATGGCACCAAGGATGCTGTTGATGTACCAGACGTTCAAAACCGGCCTCTTCCTTTCCTGTAAGAATGTGCTATACTGGTATTATCTTAACACAAAAGCTTCCATGAGGAAAGGGGCGTTTCAACTATGGTCAAGGCACTGGAAGACATCATTGCAAAAAGCAGCAGCATCGTCTTTTTTGGCGGCGCGGGCGTTTCTACGGAGAGCGGCATCCCGGATTTCCGCAGCGTGGACGGGCTGTACCACCAGAAATACGACTACCCGCCCGAAACCATCCTCAGCCATACCTTCTGGGAGAAAAAACCGGAGGAATTTTACCGTTTTTACCGCGACAAGCTGATCGTAAAGGGTGCAAAGCCCAACGCCGCCCATCTGCGGCTGGCAAAGCTGGAGCAGCAGGGCAAGCTGCGGGCAGTGGTCACCCAGAACATTGACGGCCTGCATCAGGCGGCGGGCAGCAAAACCGTGTACGAGCTGCACGGCAGCACCCTGCGCAACTACTGCACCCGCTGCGGAAAGTTCTACGATGTGGATTTCATCGCAAACAGCACCGGTGTGCCCCGCTGCACCGAGTGCGGCGGCATCGTAAAGCCGGACGTGGTGCTTTACGAAGAGGGCTTGGACGAGGAGGTGCTGTCCGGCGCGGTGGATGCCATCCGCCATGCCGATACCCTTATCATCGGCGGCACCAGTCTGGTGGTGTACCCCGCCGCCGGGCTCATCCGGTATTTCCGGGGCGATAATTTGGTGGTCATCAACATGCAGCCCACCGGAGCGGATGCCTCTGCCGACCTGTGCATCGCAAAGCCCATCGGGCAGGTGCTGAGCGAGGACATCTCGCTGGACTGATTTTTGCACTGTAAGGCGCGCTGTTTCGCGCCGGTTCGCACGCAGTTTTCCGTATGCTGATGGAAAGAACGACAGAACGGAGGAACTGCAAATGATCCAGGTATGCGACCCGCCGCGTCAGCGGCAGGTACGGCGGCTTTCCGCCGAGGAATTTTTTACATTGGTGCGCTGCGGCGGGGCGGGGTTTTACCGTCCCCGCTCCGAGGTGCTGCGGATGCTGACCGCAGGCGAGGCGTGGGGCACAGCCGGGGCAGCGCTGCTGGTGCTGCCCCTTACCGCCGATACCGCCGCCGCAGCGGCACTGCGCAGCTGGCTGGGACGTCGGCAGCTGGAGGGCGGCTGCCTGCTCACCCCGCCGGTAAATACCGGCGAGGAGCTGCCCGCCCGGCTGGTGGAAATTGCCGCAGCCCGGGCTGACCGGCTGCGCCGCAAGGGTACGGCATGGGCGGTGGTAGAGTGCACCGAAACGGCGGCGGCGCTGTTGCCGCTGTATTTTCGGCAGGGCTTCGGGCTGCGGGCGCTGCGCCCGCTGGAAAGCCTTGCGCCCTGTTTTTTGCTGCGCACCGGCTGCGTGCCCGCCCGCACCGCGCCGGTGTGGGTGCCGCTGGAGGACAGGGTACAGCTGGCGCTGCTGCTGGCAAAGGGCTATGCCGCGCTGGACAGCCGCCCCTACGGCGGCAGTCTTGCACTGGCGCTCTATCCGCTGAAAGAAACGGAATAACGTAAACCAGAGAGGGAATGGAAAATTATGAAGGCAGTGATTCTGGAAAGCTATGTGATGGAAGAAGGGGACTTGGACTGGTCCGGGGTAAAGGCGCTTGTGCCGGACACCACCAGCTATGTGCGCACCGACTACGCCGACATTGCACCCCGCATCGGGAATGCAGAACTGGTGCTCATCAACAAGTGCCGCATTGACGAAGCAGTGCTGGCGCAGTGCCCGAACCTCAAGTGGGTGGGCATCATCGCCACCGGTACGGATAATATCGACCTTGAAGCCTGCCGCCGCCATGGGGTGGCAGTAGCCAACGTGCCGGGGTACTCTACTTATAGCGTGGCACAGATGACCTTCAGTCTGCTGCTGGCCATCTGCCAGTGCGCCCAGCGGTACGACCGGGCAGTAAAGGCCGGATACTGGCAGCTGGGCATCCCGGCAGAGTACGGTCTGCTGCCGCAGGTGGAGTTGCTGGGCAAGACCTTTGGCATCTACGGCTACGGCAGCATCGGCCGCCAAACCGCCCGCATTGCAAAGGCCTTTGGCATGGAGGTGCTGGTGTGCACCCGCACGGTGCGCCCGGAGTACGCCGCCGATGGGGTGGAATTCGTGGACTTTGACACCCTGCTTGCCCGCAGCGATGTGCTCAGCCTGCACTGCCCGGCCACCCCGGAAACCCGCGGGTTGGTCAGCCGGGAAGCCCTTGCAAAAATGAAGCCAGGCGCTATTTTGCTGAACACTGCCCGGGGCGCACTGGTGGACGAGGAAGCCGTAGCCGATGCGCTGGAAAGTGGCAAGCTTGCCTTTTACGGCGCCGATGCCTTTGCCACCGAGCCACTGCCGCCCCAAAGCCGGTTGCGCAGTCTGCCGGGCGCGGTGCTCACCCCGCACATTGCATGGACCACCAAGGAAGCATTGCAGCGGCTGATGGATATCACCACCGGCAATCTGCGCAGCTTTCTGGCCGGGAAAGGCGAAAATATCGTCAACCCTTGATTTTGGCAGGGCACTGTACTATACTGTTCCATGATTTCAGGCTCTCCCGGCAAAGGAACTGCCGTAAAAATAACGTATGCACAAGAGCATCCGGCAGCCTTGCCGCTGCTCTGAGGGAGGTAAAAGTGATGAGTTACGCCATCGTATTCAGCAGCAAAACCGGCAACACCGCACTGCTGGCACAGACCCTGCAGGAGCAGCTGCCGCAGACAGATTGCTGCTATTTCGGCGCACCGGATGCTGCCGCGCTGGCAGCAGACACCCTGTATGTGGGTTTCTGGACAGACAAGGGCAAGGCCGATACCGACACGCTGGATTTTTTGCAGCAGCTGCGCGACAAGCGGGTATTCCTGTTCGGCACCGCAGGCTTTGGCGGCAGTGCGCCCTACTTTGAAAAGATCCTTGCCGCCACCCGGAAGGCGCTGGATGGCAGCAACACCGTTATCGGCAGCTTTATGTGTCAGGGCAAAATGCCGGTGTCCGTCCGGCAGCGGTACGAGGCGATGAAGGCGCAGCCTGCGCACATCCCCAATCTGGATGCCCTGATCGAAAACTTCGATAAGGCGCTCTCCCACCCGGACGCCGCACATCTGGAACAGCTGAAGCAGGCCGTAAAGTGAGTGAAAAAGAGCGACCGCACATTGTTTTGTGCGGCCGCTCTTTCTGTATAAGCTATATAGGACAAACGCTAGTCAATGGTGGTTTTGGTGCGCCCGATGCCAATGACGGCGGTGGAGATCTTTTTCCAGCTGTCGCAGCCGCATACGCCGTCCACCCGCAGGCTGGTGCGCTTCTGGTAGCCGCGCAGAGCTTGCTCGGTGCGGGCACCAAAGATGCCGTCGATGCGGGTGCCGGTCTGGTAGCCAAGGGTGGAAAGTGCATCCTGCAAAACCATGACATAGCAGCCCCGGCTGCCCCGGCGCAGGGTAGGGTAACCGGCGGTGGTGCCGCTGCAGGCCGGGGTGCCGTAGCGGCGGTCAAAGTGCACCCATGTGGGGGTCTGGCTCAGCGGCTCCACATAGCCCCACGCGCCGCTAGCGCGGGCGGCGTTGTAAATGGCGGTGCGCTGGCGCTGGTCAAGGCTTTGCCCCACATCGAACGCTACCCCTGCGTAGTGCTGGCTGCGGGTGCCGTGGCCACCCTCCCAGATGCGGCGGAAAGCGTACCCTACCGGGATGCCCCTGCCGTATTTGCGGCGGGTCAGGTTCCACGCTTCCATGGCTGCAATGGTGGTCCATAGGGTAGGGCTGGCCGATTTGCCCCGGAACTCCCGCAGCCGCAGGGTGGTCAGGGTGCTGTAAGGCATGGGGTCGTTCTCGTTCAGGTTTGCGTAGGTGTATACCTTGTTTTCGTAGGCGTCATAGATCAAAAGGCGTGCCATCCCTCATTCCTCCTTCTCGCAGCCGCAGGGGTCGGTACACTGGGCTTGCAAGGCGTGCCATGTTTCGCGGTACACGATGCCGTTTACCGGCTGCAGCCCCGCCTGCTGCTGGACAGCCCGCACAGCAGCGGCGTCTGACGCGCCAAAGCGGTTGTTGTCGGCTACATAGCCCTCGCCGCAGGAAAGCTGTGCCCGGCGGTTGAGCCAGCGCTCCACCTGTCCCACCTCCTGCCCGGCGCTGCCCTCGGCGATGGCGCGTCCCGGGTAAGCGGTGCCGGGAGGGGTGTCTCCATCGGGATTCGGGGCGTGAGCGGCCAGCTGCAAACTCAGCGCCTCCACCGCCGTCCATGTGTCGGCATCTGCAATGCCAGTCTGCTCCAGCCCCAGCAGCTGCTGGGCGCTGCGGGTGGCGGTGGCAGTTTCTTCGGTATAGCGGTCGGCAAGGGGCGGAGCTTCCACGCTGGAAAAATAATAGGCGATGCGCTGCAAAAGCAGATTGTAGTACAGCACCGCCTTGCCGCTGCTGCCCACTGTCAGCGGGGTGCCGGGGTAGGGCAGACGCTTTAAGGTGACCACCGGGCCGGAAGAGCGCAGCTGGCTGGCGCGGCCATAAAGGGAGTTCCATGTGGTGCGCCCCACTACGCCGTCCACGGTAAGCCCTGCAAACCGCTGGTACGCCCGCACCGCCCGCTCGGTATCTGCGCCGAACTTGCCGTCAATGCTTACCGGCGGGATACTGCTTTCGTAGGCGCTCATGAGGTAGAGGTAAAACTGAAGTTCCCGCACCGGCGTGCCGGTGGAGCCGCTGCGCAGCACGCCCGGGTACTCGCCGGGGCGCAGGGAAGAGGAGAGCAGCCGGTTGGCGATATCGTTGTACACCTCGTACAGCTTTTGCCATGTGGTGCGCCCCACCACGCCGTCTGCTGTCAGCCCGAAGTACCGCTGGAACCGCCGCACAGCCGCCGCCGTGCCCGCGCCGAATTTTCCGTCCACGGTCACGCTTTCAAGGCTCGTGTACACGGTGCGGGCGATCTTCAGCCAGAACTGCACCAGCCGCACATTCTGCCCGGAGGAACCCTCCCGCAGCGGCGTGCCGGGGTAGGCGTTGGGTGTGCCGTTGTCGGACTGGATGCTCAAAAACTCATCGTACAGTTCTTTCCAAGTGGTCTGGCCCACTATGCCGTCCACCGTAAGGCCGTATTTGCGTTGGAAGGCGCGTACCGCATTGGCGGTGGCGGTGCCGAATACGCCGTCCACTTTTACGGATGGAATGGCGCTGTCGTACTGCGCCAGCGTGTTCAGCCAGAACTGTACCTGCTCCACCGCGCTGCCGGAAGCACCGGTGCTCAGCACCGTGCCGTTCCATGTGCCGTTGGACAGGGTGCCGGTGGAAGTCTCGCCCTCGCTGGTTAGCTCGGCGAGGTCCTTTACCGACACATAGATGTAGCTGATCTTGTACCATGTCTGCCGCCCCACCACGCCGTCGGCGGTCAGGTTGAACTGCCTTTGGAACGCCCGCACCGTGGCGGCCATCCGGCTGCCGAATACGCCGTCTACCGTCAGTTTGCCAAGGAAGGGGTAGTCCTTGGCGATGCGGTTCAGCTGCCGTTGCAGGGTGAAAACCGCCGCGCCGCGGCTGCCCTGCCGCAGCGGCGTGCCGGGGTAGCTTTGCGGGATAGAGCGGATATTTTTAGTGCGCACGATCTCGATGCTGCTGCCATAGTAGTAGCGCAAGATCTGCAAAGCGCTGCGCCCGTTGTTGGCCAGCGTCACCGTGCCCCACTGCTTGAGCCCCGGGCAGGTGACCGACTTGCCGTCGCAGTACTCGGAATAATAGGGGTTCACCGTACCGCTTTTGCGCAGATAGGTGTTAAAGATGTCGTCCGTGATGCGCACCATCACCTCGAACACCGTGCGCCCGTGGACGTAGTACTGGTCGTAGCTGGTGGAGTTGGTGATGTTGAAGGTATAGCCCTTGCTGGGGTACCACTCGGTATAGATGCGGTTCAGCGCCAGCGAAATCTGGCAGTGGATGTTCGCCCGCAGTGCCTGCTCCGGCCATGTGGGATAGACCTCGCTGGAAGCAACGTTTGCGATATAGTCCCGGAAGGACACTGTCACGTTGCGGGCGGCAGCCGCCGGTTTGCCCAGATGCACCGTGATATTTTTGGGGATGACGACCTGCTCCAGCACCCGGGGCGTGCAGTGCTGCACCGGCTGCGGTCCGCTGCCGCCGCTGCCCGCAAACAAAGCGTGCGGCGGGATGATGATGGGCGCGTTCGGGATGTCCTTGCCTTCCTCCGTGTCGGGCAGCATCTGGGGCTGTGCAAGCGTTACCTGCCCGGCGAAGATCTGGATGCCTTCAATGCGCACGGTGCGGTAGCCGGGCTTTGCGGCGGTCAGGCTGACAATGGCGTAGGGGCGGGTGGTGTTGTCCTCGTCCAGCGAGAGGGCGCAGGCGGGGGCTTCAATGGGAATATCGGCGGCGCTGCCGGTGGCATCAGTGATGCAGTGCAGGGTAAAGCCGTCCCCCTGCACCGCAACGGTCACCCCCTCCACGGGGGCAGACTGGCGTGCCGCAAAGGTCTGGATGCGGAGAGTTCCGGTGTTTTTCATGGAGATACGCTCCTTTGCTGGTAAAAGTATGCTTCTGCCTCAGCGTATTCCGTCCGGCGCTCGGGCGTGCATGGCAACGCCCGACGTAAACAAAAAAAGCCGCCCGAAGGCGGCAGGGGAGAAAAGCTTATCTGGATTATTTGGCGCTGTCCTTGGCAAGGGCGGCGTCAATATTTTTTTTGCAGGGCGGCAAGGTTTTCTTCCTTGTCGATGCCGCCCAGCAGGGGCTGGCCCACAACGTTGCCGTCCCGGTCAAAGACGTAGGTGGTGGGGAAAGCCATGATGTTCAGCGCGAACTTGCCGGCGTCGCTGCCGGAGGCAAAGTAGATGTTGCGGTAGCTTGCGCCCTTTGTAGCCAGCAGTTTTTTGGCGGCTTCGATGCCCTGCTGGTTGCCGTCTAGCGTCTCGGTGTTGATGCCGACAACCTCGCCGCCCTGCGCCTTGACCTTTTCGTTCAGGGCGTTCAGGTCGTCCAGTTCCTCCACGCAGGGCTTGCAGCCGTTGAACCAGAAGTTCACCACCGTAAAGGCGTTGCCCGCAAACAGGCTGTTGTCCACCGGGTTGCCCTCTAAATCGCTGCCCTCAAACTGGGGGAAGGCGGTGCCCTGTGCGGCAGCACCGGAAGCGGCCGCGTCCGCAGGGGCAAGAGCAGCAATTTGTTCCTCAATGGCACGGATCTTTTCCGCATCGGCGGTCAGGGTCTTGTACTCCTCGTCCGAGAATTGGTCCTTTGTCTTTTCCACGGCACTCAGCAGAAAATCGCCGTAGTTCGTGCTGAGGGTGGTCTCAGTCACGTTTTTGTCCATGGAGGAGAACACCTTCTCCCACAGGGCATCGTTTGCGGAAAGGATCTCGTTTTCCTCGGCCAGCAGCTGCTCCTCGGTCTTGCCTTCCGCTGCCGCAGAGGAAGCGGAAGAAGATGCAGTAGAGTCAGAGGACGCGCCCTGCCCGCAGGCGGCAAGGCTGAAGGCCAGCACAAGGCCAAGCAAAAGTGCGGTTACACGGTTAAGCTTCATGGTTTTACTCCTTTGTCGTTTCAGTGTTTGATTTGTCTCCCAACCCGAATTTATACTGAATGGCGTCCGTAGGGCAGGCTTTCATGCACATCCCGCAGCGGATACATTCGGCGTGGTTGGGGGCTTTGGTAATGTCTACGTCCATCTTGCAAGCCTTTGCACAGGCGCCGCAGGAGACGCATTTGTGGGTGTCTACGCGCATCTGGAACAGCGAGACCTTATTCAGCAGCGCATAGAACGCGCCCAGCGGGCACAGCCACTTGCAGAAGGGGCGATAGAACACCACGCTGCCCACAATGACTGCCAGCAGAATGCAGGCTTTCCATGTGAACAGCTTGCCCAGCGCGGCGCGGATGCCCGCATTGGTCAGGGAGAGGGGAATGGCGCCTTCCAGCACGCCCTGCGGGCAGAGATATTTGCAGAAGAACGGGTCGCCCATGCCCAGCTCGTTGACCGCCAGCAATGGCAGCAGCACCACCATGACCAGCAGCACCGCATACTTTAAATAGCGCAGCGGCTTTAACTTTTTGGTGGAAAGCTTGGGGGAGGGAATCTTGTGCAAAAGCTCTTGAAACCACCCGAACGGGCAGAGAAAGCCGCAGATGAACCGACCCAGCAGCACCCCGAAAAGGATCAGGATGCCGGTGATGTAGTAGGAAAAGCGGAATTTGGAAGAGCCTATCACCGCCTGAAATGCTCCCACCGGGCAGGCACCGGCAGCGCCCGGGCAGGAATAGCAGTTCAGCCCCGGCACGCAGACGTATTTTCCGCTGCCCTGATACAGCGTCCCTTTGGCAAAGTTGGGCAGATGAATGTTGGTCAAAAGGGTCGCCCCGGCCTGTATAAAGCCCCGGAACCGGGCAAGGGGATTTAGTTTTTTCTTATCCAATGCCTACACACTCCATACACAGCCGGATGGCTTTTGAAAATACGGTGTCTGCCTCGCCCCGCCATACGCCGAACAGCAGCATCAGCACCCCGGCGGCAAGCAAAAGCAGCTGCGCCTGTTTTTTTGTCATGAACATCATAGCCTCCTGTTGTTTGATGGCACCAGTATACACCATGGGAGATAAAATTTCTGCTAAGAAAATCTTAACACGAATCTTAACACCGTCTGCTATAATCTGTTATAATGAAGAAAAAACGCAATAATACGGGAAGGGTGGAACACAAGATGCGTCTTTTGGTGGTAGAGGACGAGCACTCCCTGCGGGAGGACATTGCCCGGAAGCTGCGGCTGTCCGGGTACGAGGTGGACGCTTGTGCAGATGGCGAAGCCGCGCTGGAAGCACTGGCGGCAGAACGGTACGACCTTGTGCTGCTGGACCTCAACCTGCCCAAGGTGGACGGGATGCAGGTACTGCGCAACTTACGGCAGCACGACCTTGAGACCTGTGTGCTGATCTTATCGGCGCGCAGCGAGATCGCGGATAAGGTGGAGGGGCTGGATGCCGGGGCAAACGATTATCTTTCCAAGCCCTTCCATCTTGCAGAGCTGGAGGCCCGGGTGCGCAGCCTGACCCGGCGCAAGTTCATCCAGCAGGATGTCTGCCTGTGCTGCGGGCGGCTGAGCTTCAACACCCGCAGCCGCGTTGCCACGGTGGATAGCCAGACCCTTGCGCTGACGCGGAAGGAGAGCGGCGTACTGGAATATTTGCTGCTGCATCAGGGACGCCCGGTCAGTCAGGAAGAGCTGATTGAGCACGTCTGGGACGGCAGCGTGGACAGCTTCAGCAACTCCATCCGGGTACATATCTCTGCCCTGCGCAAAAAGCTGCGGGCGGCGCTGGGCTACGACCCCATCCGCAACCGCATCGGGGAAGGCTACGAGATCGGAGGCGAGGCACAATGAAGCGTTTATCCCTGCAATGGCGCATCACCCTGCTGACGGCGCTGCTCATCGCCTGCGCCTGCGTGTGCATGAATCTGCTTTTGTATCGCACCGGCGTTACCGGCATGGATGCCCTCAACGGCTTTATGATGCAGTATCAGCCCGGCAGTGCGGATTCGTTGACCATCGAGATCCCGCAGGAGGAAATGTCCAGCCTGCTGGCGCATTTTTCACAGGAAGTCTACGATGCAAAGGTGGTTTTTGGCCGCAAGGGCTGGTGTATCACTGCCGTGGTCACCATCCTCAGCGCAGCCATCGCTTATTTTGTCAGCGGCAGAGCGCTGAAGCCTTTGCAGCAGCTTGCGCAGCAGGCGCAGCGGGTCGATCAGGACAGCATCGCCACCGTCCGTCTGGACGAAGATACCGTGCAGGAATTCGGGCAGCTGAGCCGGTCGGTGAACCGGATGCTGGATGGTCTGGCACAGTCTTTTGAATTGCAGCGGCAGTTTGCGGGTAACGCCGCCCACGAGCTGCGCACTCCGCTGGCTATTTTGCAGACAAAGCTGGAACTGTTTGCAGAGGAGCACCCGGCCATGGACGCTGAGACCGCCGGGCTGGTCAGCTCCCTGCGGGAGCAGCTGGACCGCCTGACCGCCCTTGTGCACACTTTGCTGGAAATGAGCAATCTGCAATCGGTCTCCCGCACCGACCAGATCGCCCTTGCACCGCTGGTAGAGGAAATCTTGACCGACCTGACCTCCCTTGCTCAGAAAAACAATATCTCCTTGCAGCAGGACTGCGCGGAGCTGGGCATGGTGGGCAGTGATGCGCTGATCTACCGGCTGGTGTTCAATCTGGTGGAAAACGGCATCAAGTATAACCGTCCCGGCGGGGCAGTGCGCGTCACCCTGCGGCAGGAAAAGCAAACTGCCGTGCTGCACGTTGCAGATACCGGCCCGGGCATCCCCGCAGACTGCCGGGACAGCATTTTCCAGCCCTTTTTCCGGGTGGATAAGTCCCGCAGCCGGGAGATGGGCGGCGTGGGGCTTGGGCTTGCCCTTGTGCGGGAGATCGCCGTACTGCACGGCGGCGGCGTGACCGTGGAGAGCAGCAGCGAAAACGGCACCACCTTTGTCGTTACCCTGCCGCTGGTACAGCCCTGCTGAAGCAAGCAGAGCATGGAAATCGTGCTTCCGAATAAAGGCTTCCCCCGGTCGGGGGAAGCCTTTTGCCCAGTGACGATTTGTGCAAGCATGGGAAGGGACTTTATTTTTGGCACACGGGGGAGTATACTGGAAACAGCAGACCCCGGAAAATAAGAAGGACAAAGGAGATACTGAAAATGCAGGCAACCATTCACAACGAATTCCTGACCCTGACCGTGGACACCCACGGTGCAGAGGCCGTCAGCCTGAAGAATGCCGCAGGCGAAGAGATGCTCTGGCAGGCCGACCCCGCCATCTGGAAGCGCCATGCACCCATCCTGTTCCCGTGGACGGGCAAGCTGGTGGACGGCACCTTTACTGCCAAGGGCAAAACATGGAAGGGCGGTCAGCACGGCTTTGCCCGGGATCTGGAGCACACCCTGCTGCGGGCAGAAGGGGATACCATCCAGCTGGAGCTGCGGGCGGACGATGCCATCAAGGCAGAGCGCTTCCCCTATGATTTTGTACTTACCAGCACCTTCCGACTGGAGGGCAAGACCGTGCACCATACCCTGCAGGTGACGAACCCCGGCACCGAGGAGCTGCGCTTCGGCATCGGCTTCCATCCGGCGTTCAACGTCCCGTTCGATGAAAAGCACACCACCACTGACTACGAGTTCCGTTTTGACCAGCCGGAAAGCCCGGTCATCCTCGATGCCAGCCCCAACGGCTTGCTGAGCGGCAAGAGCTATTACCAGTGGAAGAACCAGCAGGCCATCCCGCTGACCGATGACCTGTTTGCCAACGACAGCTTCTGCATGGCAGGCCTGCGCACTGGCACCATTGGCATCTGCGAAAAGGACACCGGCCGCAATATCACCTGCCGGGTGGAGGGCTACCCCTATTCGCTCATCTGGTCAGCTCCCGCAAAGCCGGTGCGCTTTGTGTGCATTGAGCCGTGGCACAGCCTGCCCGCCGCTGCCACCGACCCGCAGGACTGGGAGCAGCGCGCCGCAGCCGCCTGCCTTGCCCCCGGCGAAAGCTGGCAGACCACCCTTAGCACCACCTTTGACCGGTAAGAAAAAAGCACGCAGAAACGAAACGGCGTGCTCTTGACAGAAACCTCAAAAGTGTGTATATTGTAAATAGAAAAGGCACTGCGACAAGCAATCAGCCCTTTTGATGAACCGTCTTAAAAACTAAGAACCGTCACCGGTCAGGGTGACGGTTCTTTTTTGCTGAGAGTGCCACAGCAGAGAATGTGCAGGTTGTCAGCAATAGGGCAGCTGTTTCCCTCTGTGACCCCTCCTGTAAAAAGGGGACAGCGGAACGCCAGCAGGCGTTTCGCTGTCCCGAACTATAAAATATTCTTTCCGCTGAAGATGGCCAAAGCGCACGCGGCGGCCATTTCAGATCGTCCCGCGCAAAGGCTCAGAGAAGCGATTGCTTAGTAAGCAACGCCCCAGTAGACCATGGCCTTGGCGGGCTTGCCGCAGCAGGGGCACACATCGCTGAGCTGTTCCTGCTCAAAGGGCATGCAACGGCTGGAAAGTCCAGCCTCTTCCTTCATCTTCATCTCGCAGGCCAGATCGCCGCACCACATGGTCTTGATGTAGCCGGTGTTGGCTTTTGCCAGCTCCTTCACCTCGTCCATGGTGGTGGCAGCCCAGGTGCGCTTTTCGCGGTTTTCCAGCGCACGCTGGTACAGGTCCTTGCGCAGAGCTTCCAGCTGGGCGGGAATGGCAGTCTCCAGCTCGTCCAAGCTTACAAAGACCTTCTCGCGGGTGTCGCGGCGCACCAGCACGCACTGGTTCTTTTCCAGATCCTTGGGGCCGATCTCCAGACGCAGGGGCACGCCCTTCATCTCCCACTGGGCAAACTTCCAGCCGGGGGCGTTGTCGCTGTCGTCCAGCTTCACGCGGGCGTACTTGCTGATCTTCTCGGCCAGCTCGGCAGCCTTTTCGGAAACGCCGGGCTTGTGGGCGGCAATGGGCACCACCACAACCTGAATGGGGGCAATGGCCGGGGGCAGGATCAGGCCGTCGTCATCGCCGTGGGTCATGATGATAGCACCCACCAGACGGGTGGAAACGCCCCAGCTGGTCTGGAACGGATGATGCAGCTGGTTGTCGCGGCCGGTAAAGGTGACATCGTAAGCCTTGCTGAACTTGTCGCCAAAGTAGTGGCTGGTGCCGCTCTGCAGCGCCTTGCCGTCCTTCATCATGGCTTCGATGGTGTAGGTGGCCTCGGCACCGGCAAACTTTTCCTTGTCGGTCTTGCGGCCCTTCACCACGGGGATCGCCAGATCCTGCTCGCAGGTGTCTGCATAGCAGTTCAGCTGCTGCTGGGTCTCAGCCTCGGCCTCGGCAGCGGTCTCATGGATGGTGTGACCCTCCTGCCACCAGAACTCGCGGCTGCGCAGGAAGGGACGGGTGGTCTTTTCCCAGCGCACTACGCTGCACCACTGGTTGTACTTCATGGGAAGCTCACGGTAGCTGTGCAGCACGCGGGACCAGTGATCGCAGAACATGGTCTCGCTGGTGGGACGCACCGCCAGACGCTCTTCCAGCTTGTCGGAGCCGCCCATCGTGACCCACGCCACCTCCGGCGCGAAGCCATTGACGAGCTCGCCTTCCTTCTGCAGCAGGCTCTCCGGGATCAGCACCGGCATAGCCACATTCTCATGGCCGGTAGCCTTGAACCGGGCGTCCAGATCCTTCTGGATCAGTTCCCAGATGGCCTGACCATAGGGGCGCAGGATGATAAAGCCCTTCACACTGGAGTACTCCACCAGCTCTGCCTTTACGCAGATGTCGGTGTACCACTGTGCAAAGTTTTCTTCCTGACTGGTGATCGCCTGCACGAGCTTCTTGTTGTCTTTTGCCATTTTGTTATATCCTCCCAAGGCCGTGCGCCAAACGCTTTACGTTCCGCACGAACCATAATAAAGCCCCGTCTGCCTGCACGGCCGTGTGCCGCACTGCAAAGGCGGGGCTTTTGCCTAAAAGAATCAGTTCTGCGCGTGGCTGTCCACAAAGTTTACCACATCGCCTACGGTGCGCAGGGACTCGATGGCGTCGTCCGGCACCTCGATGCCGAACTCGTCTTCCAGCGTCATCACCATGTCTACGATATCCAGACTGTCAGCCTCAAAATCGCTCATGATATCGCTTTCCAGCGTGATCTTTGCCGGGTCAACGTCCAGCTGCTCAGCCAGCAATGCACGGATTTTTTCAAAAGTATCCATTCCTGTGGTCTCCTTTTTGCAGTTGTATTGCATACGCGTACAGCCCGCCGTGCCCCGGAAAAAGCCTCCGGTATCCGGCACAGCCTTGCCTGCTGTACAAAGCGCTCTCTTTTTTTATATCCCATGCAGTGCGTATTGTCAAGCCCTGTTTTGCAGCAACTGAAGAAAATTGTCTGAAAGCTGCTTTTTCCCTTGACATCTCGTGCCGGTTTTTTTATCATTATAAAGTAATGAGTTTACAGGGACTGACCAGTCCCTTTTATAAGGAGCGATAAGCATGAAGCTTTCATTCACAAAAATGCAGGGCTGCGCCAACGATTATATTTATCTGGACTGCCGCACCTCCGGTGTGCCGGAGAATATCGCAGCGCTTTCAGAGCGCTTGTCCCGGCGGCACTTTTCCATCGGCGCGGACGGTATTATCTGCATCTGCGCACCGGTCACAGCCGGGGCAGACGCCATGATGCGCATCTTCAATGCGGACGGCAGCGAGGGCAAAATGTGCGGCAACGGCATCCGCTGCGTGGCCGAGTGGCTGTACACCCACGGCATGGCAAAGCCGAAGCTTGCCATCGACACCCTCAGCGGCTTAAAGACCGTTGCCCGCATGGGCGAGGGGCTGTGGCAGGTGGAGATGGGTGCCTACACCGCCATGGCGGCGGCGCTGCCCGCCGTGAACATGGGCGAAGGGCCGCTGGTAGACCTGCCCCTGGAGGTGGAAGAGAACCTGTGGCGGGTGACCTGCATCAGCGTGGGCAACCCCCACTGCGTGACCATTGTACCGGAGGTGGACAGCCTGAAGCTGGAGCAGATCGGGCCGGGCTTTGAGCACCACGAAAACTTCCCGGAGCGCATCAACACCGAGTTTGTGCAGGTGGTGGATGCCACCCACCTGAAGATGCGCGTGTGGGAGCGTGGCAGCGGCGAGACATGGGCCTGCGGTACCGGCACCTGTGCCACCGTGGCAGCCCTGACCGAGCTGGGCATCTGCCCCGCCGGGGAGGATGTCCATGTGCAGCTGCGCGGCGGCGAGCTGACCATCCGGGTGCTGCCCGGCAAGCAGCTGCTGATGACCGGCGCTGCCGAGACCGTGTGCGAGGGCACGACCGAAGTGTAAATAAGAACCCTCTCAGTCGCCTGACGGCGCCAGCTCTCCCTTCGGGGGAGCTGGCATCGAGCGAATGCGAGATGACTGAGAGGGTTGCACCAATAAAAGAAGCGAGGGAAAGTATCATGAAGATGAACAAGCATTACAACGAGCTGAAGGCCAGCTACCTGTTCGTGGACATTGCCCACAAGGTGGCTGCGTATCAGGAGGCACACCCGGAAAAGGAGATCATCCGTCTGGGCATCGGCGATGTGACCCAGCCGCTGGCAAAGTGCGTGGTGCAGGCCATGCGCGACGCCGCTGCGGAGATGGGCACCAAAGAGGGCTTCCACGGCTACGGCCCGGAGCAGGGCTACCCCTTCCTCAAGCAGGCCATTCAGGGCTACTACGCCGGCCGCGGCACCCAGATCGCCGAGGACGAAATCTTTATCTCGGACGGCGCAAAGAGCGACCTTGCAAACCTGCTGGGTCTGTTCGATGTGGACAACACCGTGCTGGTACCGGACCCCGTGTACCCTACCTATGTAGACGATAACGTCACCGATGGCCGCAAGATCATTTACAGCCGCACCGGGCAGGAAAATGGCTTCCTCGGCATGCCGGACGAGAGCGTGAAGGCAGATATCATCTATATCTGCAGCCCCAACAACCCCACCGGCGCTGCCTACACCCGCGCACAGCTGAAGGCATGGGTGGACTACGCCCGCAAGAATGATGCCATCATCCTGTACGATGCCGCCTACGAGTGCTTCATCTCGGAGGGCGAGCTTGCCCGCAGCATCTTCGAGATCGAGGGGGCACGCGAGTGTGCTGTGGAGATCTGCTCCTTCTCCAAGATCGCAGGCTTTACCGGCACCCGCTGCGGCTACACCGTCGTGCCCAAGGAGCTGGAGCGCGAGGGCATGAGCATCAACAAGCTCTGGCTGCGCCGCCAGACCACCAAGTTCAACGGTGTGCCTTATGTGGTGCAGCGCGCCGCTGCCGCAGTGTTCACCGAGAGCGGCATGGCCGAGATCCAGTCTAATCTGGATTACTACCGCCGCAACGCAAAGGTGATCGCCGATGCACTGGACGAGTGCGGCGTGTGGTACTGCGGCGGCAAGAACAGCCCCTACATCTGGCTGCGCTGCCCCGGCAACATGAAGAGCTGGCAGTTCTTCGACTGGCTGCTGGAAAACTGCGGCGTGGTGGGCACCCCCGGCGTGGGCTTCGGCGAGTGCGGCGAAGGCTACTTCCGTCTGACCGCCTTCGGCGATGCAGAAAAGACCAAGCTTGCCGCCGAGCGCATCAAGACCGCTATCAAGGCACTGTAAAACCCATAAAAATTGCACCCGCTGTCCGTTTTGGGCGGCGGGTGTATTTTTTTGTGCACCCTCTTGACAAACCTGTATCTACTGTATATACTGTGCATATACAGACAAAACGCAATCGTTAAAGGAGCAGCCGATGGAACTGTTTATCAACAACAAAAGCGGCGCGCCCATCTATGACCAGATCTACAACCAGATCAAGCAGCAGATCATCAGCGGGGCTTTGCAGCCGGACGAGGCCATGCCCTCCATCCGGGGGCTGGCACGGGATCTGCGCATCAGCGTCATTACCACCAAGCGCGCCTACGATGAACTGGAAAAAGAGGGCTTCCTTTACGCAGTACCGGCAAAGGGCTTTTTTGTAGCCCCTAAAAACACCGAGTTGCTGAGGGAAGAAAACCTGAAAAAAATTGAAGCGCACCTTACCGAAGCCGTCCGCCTGTCCGTATCCTGCGGGCTGAGCAGGGAAGAGCTGCGGGAGATGCTGGAACTGCTGTGGGAGGGCTGAATATGAACGCACTGGAACTGCAGGGACTTACAAAACACTATAAGGACTTTACCCTTGGGCCGCTGGACCTGACCCTGCCCGGCGGCACCATCTGCGGCCTGATCGGTGAAAACGGGGCGGGCAAAAGCACCACCATCCGGCTGATCTTAGACATGGTGCAGCGGGACGGCGGCACCGTGACCATCCTTGGCAGGGACAGCCGCACCGCTTCTGTCCGTGCCAAGGAGGAAATCGGCGTGGTGCTGGGCAGCGAGGGCATCCCCCTGTGCCTGAACGCGGTGCAGGCGGGCAAGGTGATGGCAGGCATCTACCGCAACTGGGACGCTGCCGCTTATGCGGAACTGTGCCAAAAGTTCGGTCTGCCGGACAAAAAGCAGTACAAGGACTACTCCACCGGCATGAAGATGAAGCTGTGTATCGCCGTGGCACTGGCGCACCACCCGAAGCTGCTGCTGTTGGACGAAGCCACCAACGGGCTGGACCCGGTGGTGCGGGACGAGGTGACCGACCTGCTGCTGGACTTTGCTCGGGACGAAAACCACTCCATCCTCATCTCCTCCCACATCGTCAGCGACTTGGAAAAGCTGTGCGATACCATCGCCTTTCTGCACAAGGGCAGGCTGCTGCTCTGTGAGGAAAAGGACGCCCTGCGGGAGGAATACGCCCTGTGGCACGGCACGGCGGCGCAGCTGGCGGCACTGGATACGCCGGTGTACGGCAAGCGGGTCACCCCCTACGGAGCCGAGGCGCTTGTGCGCCGGGATGCAATGCCCGCCGGAGCAGAGCTTGCCCCGGTAAGCATTGAGGAATTGTTTGTACTGATGGTGAAAGGGGAGAACGTGCAATGAAAGGTCTGCTATTAAAGGATGCCTACCAGATGTGGAGCTACACCAGATGGATCATTCTGATGTCGGTGGCTATGATGCTGATGGGAACGTTTTTCATGAAGGAAGGGTCTAATTTCTTTATGCTGTACGGCGGGCTTTTGCTGGGCATCCTGCCCATGACCTTGCTGGCTTACGACCAGAACGGCCGGTTCAGCGCTTACAGCGCCGCCCTGCCGGTGACAAAAGGACAGATCGTGGGCGGCAAATACCTCATCGGACTGTGTGGTATGGTGCTGGCGGAACTGCTGAGCATGACAGCGCTGGCGGCAGCACAGCTGCTCTGGGGCACGGTGACGGTTCAGCTCACCGTGGCGACCCTGCTTCAGGTGGCTATGCTGACCCTGCTGGGCAACATTATTTTGCTGCCGCTGGCCTACCGCTTGGGCTACCAGAAAGCCCGGTATGCGTACTACCTGTGCATCGGTCTGCTTGCAAGCTTTATGGGATATTTCGTTTCTTCGGGGGACAATGCTTTAAACAGCCTCCTGCCTGCGCAGGGCTCGCTGCTGGTGCTGGTCGTAGTGCTGGCGGCGGCGCTGGCGCTGTATGCTCTCTCATGGCGGCTGTCCGTTGCATGGTACGGAAAGGCAGAGCAGTAAAATGAAGAAAAGTCAAATCGCAGGCATCCTGTTCGGCGTTGCCATGGGCGTTTTGTTCAGCGTGTCGATGGGGACAGTCGGTTTTGCGCTGGGCGCCGGTTTTGTCGGTCTGGGCATGGTGATGTTTGAAGGGCTGGATGACCCGCCAGATAAAAAATAATACAAAAAAACAGGTGAACCGCATCTTTATCAAAAGCGTTGGCTTTTGAAAAGGCGGTGCACCTGCTTTTTGTTTTTTATTCTGCGCTGTAAGCGCTGCCCATGATCCACGGGTTACTTGCGGAATATTTTGCGTGGTTGCGCAGGTAGGTGACCCATGCACCGTAGCCGTTGCCGGCCGAAAGGTGTACGCCGTCCGGTGCGGCGATCATCTCTTTCAGGTTGCCCTCGCCGTCAGCCAGTGCCTCCCACAGGTCCAGATAAACGCAGCCCTTGCTGGCGGCCAGCTGTGCCAGCTGCTCGTTCACGCCGCGCAGCACGTCCGAGGCAAGCCCCGGCTTCTTTTCCGCTGCCGCAGGCCGTACCGGCGGGATGGACTGCACATAAATAATGCAGTCCTCTCCCAGCGTCTGGCGCAGCTCGTCCAGCATCTGGCCGTAGTAGGCCAGAAAACGGTCAGATGCGCCCAAGGTGGTCAGGGTGTTGGTGCCCAGCAGGATATACAGCTTTTTGGGCTGCGCCGCTGCCAGCACATCCAGTGCCACCTCCTGCCCGCGGGTGGGGCTCTTGACGGCGGCGCGATTGACGATGGCGTCCGGCCCCACACCCGTATAGCCGCAGATGAGCGCGCCGCTCAGATTGATCTGATAGTCCGAAAAGCCCACCGTCAGGCTGTCGCCCAGAAAGGCAGCGTCCGAAAAATAGCTCAGGTCTACCTGACCGCAGGCCGGCTGCCGGATAACACTGGCGTCATAGGCCTTAATGGTATAAGCGCCATCGGTCTGCCGGGCGGGGCCGAAGCTTTCCAGCTGCACCGCCTGTGCCGTGCCGCTGCTATCGGCTGCACCCTCGCTGCCGCTGCCGGAAGCAGCCTCGCCCTGCATGGGCAGCGGTGCCAGAATGTTCTGTGCAATGCCGCCTGCGCCGGTCTGCGGGGTGCTGTCCTCTTCAACGGTTCCTTTTTCCAAGATGGCGGTCACCGCATAGGCGACCAGCAAAATGGCCACAATGACCCCCGCCAGCCGCAGTTTGCCGCTGATGCCCCCGCGTGTGCGCCGCCGGGGTGCCGAATGATACTCGTGTGAAATGCCCATATTCTCTGTCCAGCTTTCTGCATTTATCCCAACAGGCAGGTACTTCTGCCCGGTAATTTTGGAGTGCGCACCCATTTTATCATATTTTTTTTTGCCTGTGCAACCAATTGGGTCTTGCATACAACAGGCAAAACGGGTACAATAGAATTGCAGCTTATTTTGCACATTTTACAAAAAGCAAATACACAAGCTGCAAATATTTTTGTGTCAGTTGCGGCAGATGGCTGTTTTGCCGTCCCGGTCCGTTGGCAGTGCAGGGCCGACAGACCACTTTACTGGACGGTGCGGAAAGCCGTTTGCCCGGCAGCGGACACATTTTATTATGATCTGAAGGAGGTTTCCATGGCCAAGAATATCATCATTGGTCAGAGCGGCGGCCCTACCGCCGTGATCAACTCCAGCCTTGCAGGCGTATACAAAGCTGCCCGCAGTCTGGGTGCAGACAAGGTGTACGGCATGAAGTACGGCATCGAGGGTCTGCTCAAGGAAGAGCTGCTGGAGCTCAACGTTCTGCTGGATGACCGCATGAGCATCGAGCTGCTCAAGCGTACTCCGTCCAGCTATCTGGGCAGCTGCCGCTTCAAGCTGCCCGACCCGGATACCGATGCCACTCCGTTCGTCAAGCTGTTCACCCTGTTTGACAAGTACGACATCTGTGCCGTGTTCTACATCGGCGGCAACGACTCGATGGATACCATCGCAAAACTGTCCCGCTACGGGCAGCAGGTGGGCAGCAATGTGCGGTTCATCGGTGTGCCCAAGACTATCGACAACGATCTGTGCCTCACCGACCACACCCCCGGCTACGGCTCTGCCGCAAAGTACATTGCTACCATCTTAAAGGAAGTCATCCGCGACTCCTCGGTGTATAACATCCGCAGCGTGACGGTGGCCGAGATCATGGGCCGCCACGCAGGCTGGCTGGCCGGTGCGGCCTGTCTGGCAGGCGGCGAGGACTGCGAAGGCCCCGACCTGATCCTGCTGCCGGAAGTGCCCTTTGATCAGGACAAGTTCCTTGCCCGGGTGGACGAGCTGCAGCGGGTAAAGTCCAACGTTATCATCGCAGCCAGCGAGGGCGTAAAGACCGCAGACGGTACTTACCTGTGCGATCTGGTGTCCACCGCCGGCCAGCTGGACGCTTTTGGCCACAAGGCCATCCTCAGCGGCACCAGCCGTTACCTTTCGGAGCTCATCCACGACAAGCTGCAGTGCAAGAGCCGTGCCATCGAGTTCTCCACCCTGCAGCGTTGCGCCAGCCATTTGGCCAGCCGCACGGATGTGAACGAGGCCTACGCCGTTGGCGGTGCCGCCGCCGCTGCTGCCTTTGCAGGCGAGAGCGGCCGCATGATCGCCCTCAAGCGGGTCTCCAACTACCCGTACCAGTGCATCACCGAGTCTGTGGATGTGCAGCAGGTGGCAAATCTGGAAAAGAAGGTTCCGCTGGAATGGATCACTCCGGACGGGATGCAGGTGACCGAAGCTTTTGAGGAGTACGCCCGTCCGCTGATTTTGGATGAGGTGACCCCCGTGTATGTGAACGGTACCCCCCGCCACATCCGTCTGTGATCTGCCTTTCCCTTCCGCGTCTGTTTTCGTGCGACTGCACGTTTTTATAGCCGAAACAGAAAAAACAAAAAAGGAGAAATCATCATGGGAAAAAATGCAATCGTCGGTCAGTCCGGCGGCCCCACCTCTGTCATCAATGCCAGTCTGGCGGGTGTCTTTGAAAGCTGCAAGAACCGCGGCGCAGACATCGTGTACGGTATGTGCAACGGTGTTGCCGGTCTGCTGGAGGAGCGGGTGGTGGATCTTTCCACCCTGCTGACCGATGACTTGGACATCGAGCTGCTCAAGCGCACCCCGTCCAGCTTTCTGGGCAGCTGCCGCTATAAGCTTCCCGACTGGCGGGATGACGAGGCGGTGTACAAAAAGCTGTTCGCCATTCTGGAAAAGCTGAACATCGGTTACTTCTTCTATATCGGCGGCAACGACTCCATGGACACCATCGGCAAGTTGGCTGACTATGGCCAGCGCGTTGGCAGTGACATTCGCTTTATGGGTGTGCCCAAGACCATCGACAACGACCTGATGGTCACCGACCACACCCCCGGCTACGGCTCTGCCGCCAAGTACATTGGCGTTGTGATGAAAGAGATCATCCGCGATGCCACCGTGTACGGCACCAAGTACGTTACCGTGGTGGAGATCATGGGCCGCAATGCCGGCTGGCTGACCGCTGCCGCCGCACTGGCCAAGAGCGATGATTGCGAGGGCGTGGACATGATCTGCCTGCCCGAGGTTCCCTTCAACGTGGAGCGCTTTGTGGAAAAGGTGCGTGTGATGCAGGAAAAGAAGCCCAGCATCGTCATTGCCGTTTCCGAGGGCGTAAAGCTGGAGGATGGCCGCTATGTCTGTGAGCTGGCGGACGACGTGCACGCCGTGGATGCTTTCGGTCACAAGGCGCTGACCGGTACCGCACGGTATCTGGCCAATGTGGTGGCCCGCAATCTGGACACCAAGACCCGCTGCATCGAGCTTTCCACCCTGCAGCGCTGCGCCGGTCACCTGACCAGCCGCACCGACATCACCGAGGCCTATCAGGTGGGTGGTGCTGCCGCCAAGGCAGCCTTTGAGGGTGTTACCGGCCAGATGGTTGCCCTGAAGCGCATCTCCAACAATCCTTACCAGTGCACCACCGAGCTGCATCCCATCAGCGAGGTCGCCAACCTGGAAAAGAAGGTTCCCCTGAGCTGGATGAACAACAACCATACCCAGATGACCGAGGACTTCTTAGACTACGCCCGTCCGCTGATTCAGGCCGAGCTGACCCCGCTGTACATCGCCGGTCTGCCGCACCACATCTACATGAAGAACCAGAAGTGATTTTCTCCTGACCTGTTTTTGTCAGGCTGAAAAGCCCTCCCGCCCGGACGCTGTAAAGCGCACCCGAGCGGGAGGGCTTTTGTGATCTCTGCCTTTATTTCTTCTTTTTTTGCGCCCAGCCCAAATTATGGGTTGACAAATTGCGCTTTCAGTGGTAACATATACAGGCAGTCCAAACGACTGCAAAAATGAATATGGGCGTGTTCCCGAGTGGCCAATGGGGACAGACTGTAAATCTGCTGCTTTCAGCTTCGGTGGTTCGAATCCACCCGCGCCCACCAAACAAGAAAAATCCGAACCTGTTTCCGATTGGAGAAGGGTTCGGATTTTTCGTTTTCTTCGGGTACAACAACGAAGGTTCCTGTGGACGGCGCAAAACTCCGATACCTTGTCATAGACCGTAAGCCACTAACAAGATTTGGAGGATGCGATTATGAAGTACGATGCAAGAGCCTGCAAGTTTAACATGGATACCGGGTGTGTGGAGTTGACTCTCCAAGATGGGAGAAAAATTTCCATTGACTGCACCGGGGTCGAGGATGCGTTGGATGTGACCATGGCACAGCAGACCGAATTGGACTACCTTATCTATAATGACCCGCTGGGCTATGCCGATTTGATCCTGAACGGCGACCCGGAGGAATATTTGAAAAATGCAGCCGGGAGCCATGGGTTAGAAGATTAAGGACAAAAAAATAAGAGGTGTGCCCAACTGGACACACCTCGGTGAGATACATCTATATAAGGCAGGGCGTTCCCTCTTTACCGGGAGCGTCCTGCTGTTTTTATGCGGCAACAGGCAAGGCTTGTAGTGCTTCCTGCTCTTTCAGCCATTCCTCATATTCACGCTGGCCTTCCTCACTGTTGAAAAACTCAACCATGGAGGGATAAAAGCAACGCGCAAGGGTCTTGATTGCTTCATCCGGGTAGCCGGATTTGTTCGACTTCTTCTTTTTGTTCAAATGGTATCCTCCGAAAATCAAAGTTCCATATCTTGCCCACGCTTGCGGTTTTTCTGCGGCACATTCATGGTGCGCTCCTGCTTGGGGGCAAGAATCTTTTCCAAAAAGCTGCGCACCAGTTCGGGCGCACGGTGGAGAGCATCCAGATAGGGTTTCACGTCGTACCACAGGTCGTGGTACTTGTTGCTCCAACGAACGGCCTCCTTCTTGGCGGTGGAAAGCTCTTCTTTCAGGCGGCGGTTCTCTACGTCCATCATATAGCAGTGGTCGGCTTGCTTTTTCAGCTTGGAGAATTCTTCCTCGGTCAGCGAGTAGTTGCCGAGGAAGGTGCGCTTGCCAATATAATCCAGATCGTGCGCATGAATGAGGGCTTCTTTCGTGAGCGTGGCCTTTTTCTGCACAGCGGCAAGTTCCTTCTCCTTTTTGGAGAGAGCGGTGCTGGTTCGGGCAAGCGACTGTTCTTTCTGGTCGATTTGAGAAGTCAGGCTGTCCAGACGTTCCTGCTCCCGCTGGACTTTGAATTGGGTGACGGTCAGGTGTTCTTCGGTGCTGCCGCGCTCGCCGCGCTCTACATCGGTGTACCCGGCAGCACGCATATAGTTGAAGAAATCGTCTTGCAGGATGCTGTACGACTTCTTCAGCACGGGCTTGCCGTTCTTTTGCAAAACAGGCTTTCCGGCATCGTCCAGCATGGGTTTGGAGGCCCACTTCTTGCTCCGGCTGACCTGCATGACGGTCTCCTTGACTGTGCCGACCAGTGCCTTATCCTTGCAGCGTTTCGACCAGAGGATCTGCTTTTCTACCACAGGAACATAGACCACATGGAGGTGGTAGTGGTAGACCTCCCGGCCCAGAGCTTCGGTCATGGCACGGTTGATCTCATCGGCGTGCATAACGGCGGAGAGGATATACTGCTCACCGCCTACGATTTGGATAGCAGCTTTGTAGGCATCTGCATAGAACTGCTTGGCGAACTCGTAGCCGCCGTGGTTGTCGAAATAGGCAGAGTTGACATCGAAGATAAGCTCGCAGTAGTGGGTGGCATCTGGTTTCAGACCACGGGTGGAAATGGTGCCGCTGGCCTCCATCCGGGCGAACAGGTCGGTGTAGCTGGCGGCAGGCTTCTTGAAATGGACGTTCCGTTCGGTGCGGTGGGGAAGAATGTCGGGGTTCCGAGAGCTGTCCTTTTCGCGTTCATTGTGCTGCTGGGTGTTGCCAACAGCCTTGTCCGAAACGGCGAGATTTCGGACGCTTGTGCGGTCGATGCCATCGTTTCTTGCCAGAGGGCATCCCTCCTTTCAGGGCTCAGAGGAAGGTGACGGGGGAACGGAGATGCACTTCTGAGGAAGTGTAATAACCCACTATGACACTTTCATCCCTGCGGTCTGCAAAGTGTAGTGGGCTCTTCGAGGACTCTCCGAGGGGAACGTCTCCTGCGGGAGAATTACAATCAAGTTCGCACAATGCGAACTTGATTGCTCCGTACGCATCTGAAAAAATCGTGTACGGAGTTCAAATAACCTGTACGGTTCGTACGGCGTACGAACAAGCAAAATACAAACGATGACACGTTTTAATTTGCTCCTGCTTGCCGTACAGATGCGTACAAGTACAGACCGTACAGGTTGTACGAACTTCTTCCGTGAAAAAATGCACTTTTTACGGGCAGGGGTGGACAAGCGGCTCGATGCCCACAAAGCCCCGCACCCTGCGGCCACCGGGCAGGGCGATGTTATGTACTGCACCAGAGTACCCCAAAGTGGGAACTCTGGTGTTTTTTTGCCTTGTGCCTGAATATACGGAAAATTTTGCAGAAAGGGTGAAAAAGCGGCAGAACTGCAACGGAAAAAGAAAAAAGCCCTTACTGGTTGCAGAGTTGCAACAGCAAGGGCAGAGAGGAAACCGTATATTGAACAAAACGGCAGAGCGTATTATAATGAGGAAAAAACTCCAAAAGGAGGGCCGACCACATGGCACAGGAATATCTGCCTGCACCATCCAACATCCGTCTTGCGGACTTGATGAAAGAGCACAACATCAGCCAACCGGAGCTTGCCAAGGAGATCGGCTGCTCTAAAAGCACTATCAGCCGTTTTATCAGTGGCGCAAAAGGGACGCTGACCCACGAGCAGGTACTGAAAATCGCAAGGCTGTTTAACGTGTCCACGGATTTCCTGCTGGGAGAAACCAACATCCCCGACCGCAAGAACTACGACATTGCCGAGTTAGGCTTGTCCGTAGAAGCCGCAAAGAACCTCTACACAGGGCGTGTCAATGCAGGGGTGGTCAATCTGCTGCTGGAAAACGCCCGCTTTGCAGAGCTTACTTACCGCATAGCGCAGTATTTTGATGATACCTTTGCTTCCGGCATCGCAGCACAGAACGCCATGCTCACGACATTGAGCACCCTGCTGCGCACAAAGGTCAAGACCCCGGAAGCAGCCAAAGCCGCAAAGGACATCAGCCTTCGGAGAAAGCCCATGTACCAAGGCGACCTTGATGACATTGAAATGTACTTCATGGCAGCGGTCAAGGAAATCAAAAAGGGTATCGGGAGCCATTACGCCGAACAGGAAGCCATGAGCAAGAAAGTGGCAGAGAAGATGTTCACCGAATTGACCAAAGGGCAGGATGTGCAGCACCCAACGATTACGGCAGAGCAGTTGACAGATGCAATGTTGGACAGCGTTTCGGGTATGGAAGGAGCCACGCCGGAAGCACTGGAACAGCTGCGAAGCGGTCTGTTGGGAATCTTGCAGTCTGCCGCAGAGCAGGAAAACGCCCATGAAGCAGACGAATGAACGGCTTTGTGCGCTGGCACAGAACGGCGATGCTGCCGCACTGGACAGCCTGATCGACAACAACAAGTCTTTTATTGGCAAGGTTGCAAATGACCTTTTCCGCAGCATGAATTTGGCACAGTACGGCCTGAACCTTGACACGGACGATTTGAAACAGGCGGGCAATCTGGGCTTATGGAAAGCTGTGCCGAAGTTCGATGCAGCGCGCGGCATGAAGTTCCTGACCTATGCGGCTCCTGCCATCCGCAACGCCATGATGGACATGGTGCGGGATGCCTTTGCCGCTTTTGAGCAGCGGATGGTGACGGAAGACAAGGACGGCGTCTGTTACCAACGTGTTTCGCTGGATGATGTTCTGCCGGGAGAGGAACAACTACGGCGCATTGAGGCCATAGCCGACCCCTACGCCATGCAGCCGCAGAGCATTATGGAGGAGCAGGAATCGCGCCGGGAACTGTATTATGGCCTGAAACGGCTGACCCAACGGGAGCAGACCTATCTGCTGTACCGCTATGGCTTCACCGATGGCGAGGAACATCTGCTGATCGGCACGGCGATATACTTTCACCTGACAAAAGGCCGCGCCAAAAAGACCGAGGAACAGGCCATGGATAACCTGTGGCTGGAACTGCCGTGGTGGTTTGATTAAAGGGAGCGAAGAAAATAGCTTTTATACACTAAAGAATGAAATCAAAATGAATGAGAATTTATTTGGAAGTTTTAGGGAAGAATGCACATTCTAATTTTTTTAATATGGAAAGCTTTTTACGGTTGATAGCTTGTCTACTGACACCAGATTTTTCTGCTATATCTGCGATGCTCATTCCTTTAAAAACAAATTGAGATAATAAGGTCAGTTCAGAAGGTTGAAGAACAGAATGTAAATCGAAAATCAATAGTTCAGGATATTCATCGTTTGAGGACAAAGACATCTGATCGAAATCAATTTCATCAACGCTTGCGATGACAGAGTTATCTACGGCGTTTTTTCGGCTGTTAAGCGAAATGTATTGATGCCGGATAGAGGATTCAATATATTTCACTAATGTGCCGTCATCTTTTCTTTGAAGTTTGGTCAATTTTCCGGGATGCAGTAATTCGAGAAGATATAATTGTAAATCTGAATAGGCATCCTCATACTTAAGAAGAGCTGCATATTTTTTCAGTAATGGCTGAAAACGTTGGACGATTTGTAGCTGTGCAAAGGAGTTGCCGTTATATGCATTTAGAAAAAGGTCAAAAAGCGTATAATTCAATTTTCTTTCCTCCTTTTAAGAGGAAAGAGAAAAAATGTTAAGATTTGTAAACGGAAAAATAGATTTTTGTGAGCTAATATAAAAAGTTTACAAGAAGGTAATAGAGACTAAACAATATGTTGATAAACTTATAAAAAAGGAGAACATATATGAATTGTGCAAAAAGTGTAAAAATGATAGTGATTCTAGGTTGTATTGTGGTGAATTTGGTGGGATGTGGAATGAATGATACAACAGCATCATCAATGTCCACAGTAGTTTCGTCACAGGATACATCGTCAAGTTCATGCAATTCTGAAGAAAAAAATGATTTGCAAGATTTTTCCCAGACGTTAGTTGATTCGACCTCGGTATTTTTAGATCAAGATCAATATACTGTTTTTGAAAAAGCGCAGAAAATAGACTATGCACTTTGGGGACAATCAAGTAACTTAAAAGGACTGAATTTTAAAATTGAAGATGCTCCGACTTTTGTGCCTATGACGCAAAATGCGCCGACATATGTAAAACTGAACGGACATGATTATGAGGTCTATCAAAATTCTTATAAAGAGTTTGAAGAATATATGAAATCTATTTTTACAAATGATTTCTTGTCACAAGATTCAATTGAGAAAAAGTTTGTGAATTATAATGGAAAACTTGCCGTTTGTGATGACTATGATTTGGCACAAATTCCATATTTTACTGGATATGTGGGAGAATATTATCCGGATGATTTCTGCTCAGTGCGATACTATTTGAAAAATAAAACGGAAGCACAAGTAAATTTTGTAATGATTGCATACTATAATCCCAATGAAACGTATGAGGAACATGATGAGTATTCATATGATGACATGAATAAAGTCGAATATGAAATGCAGTTGGTAAAAGTTGGGGATGTGTGGAGAGTAAATAAATATCACTCGCCTGAGCTTGGATAAGCAGATAGTGAAAAGTGTTGCATATAATAGGCATTGAAAAATCCCCCCCGAAGCCTTTTCGAGAGTTGAGAAAAGACTTTGGGGGGGGATATATGTTAAAAATGATGCTTTACAACTTATTGTTGATGAAGAGAGTAGAGATATTTAGGAGCGACGAGCGGTTGCGATATAATCACCGTATACGGTTTCATTGCGTGCAGTTCCCGCTTCCTCAAGAGTTCGAATGACACCACCAGCAGGATCAATGACGGAAATGCTGCTTGCAGAGGAGCAACTGCCAGTATAAGCAATCGCTGTGACAAAATGCGTCTTTTTGCCATCGCTACTGTTGAGCCGAATAATGATGGGAAGGTTATTGTCAATACTTGCTTTGACTGCACTGAATACAGTCGCCTGCTCCTTACCGCCATGAGTGTAGTTGCTCGTGTCGATTTTACCATTGCACTTGCTGGGAAGAGCCCAAGTATTCAGACCGTTTGCACCCCAATTTCCACAGGCAGTCAGGACTTCGTTAGGGGTGAATTCACGAGGCCCATAGATATTAGCGGTATTCAACACGGCAACAAGAGAGCAACCACTATTTCCAACAAGCTTAACAATGTCCGGATTCTTCTGTGCCCAAAGATAGTTTCTATCAGTAGGCAGAGTGATTGAATGAGATTGACCACTTGTACCGCCCGAAGAAGCGTTCAATGCGTTTAGGGTGGCACTGCCGACCATACCATCGGCAGTCAAGCCGGATGCTTTCTGAAAACTGATAACAGCGTTATAAGTGCCTGAACCTGCAAGGCCATCCACTGTACTGGCGTAATAACCTTTGTTCTTCAGGAGCTGCTGGATGGTTTTAATGTCGCTTACCAGTGCGTTCCATGTACCATCGCCAACAATGCCATCTTGGGTAAGACCTTTTTTGCCCTGATACTTCTTAACAGCATTTTCAGTACCAGAGCCAAATTTGCTGTCAAAACTACCCGGAGGGCAGCACATGATATGCAGTCCATACTGCAGGTACATAACATAGTTGCCAGTACTTCCATTTTTGAGTAACATAGTAATAATCTCCTTTTTTTAGTAGGACGTTTATGGGGCCCTTCATTTGCGTCCTTACGTAATAGAAAGAGAGAATCACAGATGTTTTGTAAACATAGAGAGATAATTTAGGATATCTGGGTCGGTCACTCAAACCATTGCCGTCAAGTCGGTGGTGGATAGTGTGATTTTTGTTTGTCAGAGAGTAAGTGCACGGTTTCTGCACGGATTTTGCACGGTTTCAAAACGTGCAAAGGGTGCTTTTCGCTGCAAAATTCGACAAAGGGCGCAGAAATTGCCGGGTGAAAAATCACGTCGTCTTGTTCAAAAGCAACGATGACTCGAAACTTTCATGAATTGAGACGAACCGGCGGCTTGCTCTCTTAATCAGTGGGCCCAGGGTTCGAGTCCCTGGAGGTGCACCACAACAACAAAATCCGAACTTTTTTCCAATAGGAGAAGGGTTCGGATTTTTTGTTCGCAGAGTAAAACACAAATTGCTATAAGCTACTTCATTCCCCTTCTTTTTCGCTGTTTACGATAGCCTGCACCTTGGTGGGCAGACCATAGATGCTGATGAAACCGGTGGCATCGCTCTGCTTGTAGTCGCCGCCTGCGGCAAAGGTGGCGATGTCTTCACGATACAGAGAGAACGGCGACCAGACCCCTGCATTGATGAGGTTGCCCTTGTACAGTTCCAGACGCACCTTGCCGGTGACATGCTCCTGTGTGGAGGTGACAAAGGCACTCAGAGCTTTGCGCAGCGGGCTGAACCACTGGCCATCATACACCAGTTCGCCAAAGGTGATGGCCAGCTCAAAGCGCACCTGATCGTTGCCTTTGCCGGTGCTGCCGTGGCAGACCGCATCCGCACCCTCGGCGCGGGCAATCTCCACCACGCGTTTTGCCAAAATGGGGCGGGCAAAGCTGGTGCCCAGCAGATAACCCTCGTAATCTACCCCGGCCTGCATGGTGGGAATGACGTAATCCTCCACAAATTCATCGGTCAGGTCTTCGATGTACATACAGCTTGGATGCGCCGCTTGCCTTGGCACGCTCTTCCAAGCCTTCCAGCTCACCCTTCTGCCCCACATTGCCGCACACGGCAATGACTTCGCAGTTGTTATAGTGCTCTTTCAGCCACGGGATGATAATCGATGTGTCCAGACCGTCGGAATATGCCAGCACGACCTTTTTGACCTCAGACATAGGAACTGCCTCCGTTCAAACCAACTTATATACTTTTCGATTTCCCTCGTGCAATTTCATGATTGCAGTGTCCGTTATACGGTCACTTGGAAAATGTGTAAAAAGTGTTCTGCATATAGCAGCAATATGAAAGCAGTATTTCACAGCGGGGCATTATGAATCTATAATAGGTAGTTGGAAATAAACAGAAAGAGGGTCTTTTTGATGGCAACGATATTTTCAAGAGAAGAAAAGGCAGAGGCACTGTTCGGGGAGATACTGAAAAATCCAGAAGCCTGCCGACGCCTGATGGATACCTTCAACGACTCGCTGGACATGGCAGACGTACTGGATGCGCCGACCGTGAGTGCACAGCAGTTTGCCGCAGCGCTGTTCAATGCCTACGAGAACAAGGATCTGTCTGCCTTTCTGATGGCGATCTGCCAGCACAGTATGTTTGACCTGCTACGGAACGCTGCTCTGATCCCGTTCAAATTCAACGCCGATGGTCAGCCGAACCCGGTGATCCTGACGGATGATGCCGGCGTTCTTTTGCCGAACAACAAATTTGCCGTGAGCAGCAAAGTATACGACCGGTTCATCCGGGTGTTCCAGAAGCAGGAAAAGGTAAAAATGTACCTTGCCAGCGGCTACTGCAAGTATCACGGCTACGACGAAGGCTCGATGGATGTGGTGGAGTACCACTACAACCAGCATTTGGGGCTGCTGCTGATCTACGAACTGCCGGACACCGTGAAGCAGAAGGTGACGGAAGCGGAGGCCTACTCCACCGTCTGGGATATCCAGATGAAGCTGCAGCACGCACTGCCCCGTTCCGTGGTCTACTATGGACAGGACACGCTCAAGGACGGCGGAACCCGCTACGATGAACTTGGCGTTTTTCTGCCGCTGGAACACTTTGCCGACCGGCTGGAACGCCATGTGGAAACTGCTACCAAGATCGTTTACGGCGAGTAAACGCCCTGTAAACGAACTCCCTTTATAAGTGCATCACAGCAAAACAAAACGCAGCGATCCGTTAAAAGATTCGCTGCGTTTTGCCTTATATGGGAGAATGGAAATGCTGCACATCAGGTGCAATAACGGAAAGTCTTGTCAGTGACAATACGGGCGAAGATCAGCCCTAACGGCAGTGCTACGATGATGAGAATGGCATCTGCAAACCATGTGGCAGAGTCCATCAGAGACAGGATGCCCAGATTATAGATGGCACGGTAGAAATACAGTCCCGGCACCATGATAACGATGGACGGCACAGTGACGGAGATGCGGGGATAACCGGCGGCGCTCTTCAGGCAGGAGGCCAGCAGTCCGGCCAGCAGTGCGCCCAGAAACGCTGCAACAGCGGGCGGAAAGCCCGCAAGGCTCACCAGCTCCAGCCGGAACGTGTTCGTTACCGCACCGATAAGGGCGGCGCAGACTGCCAGGTTCCGGGGACTGTTGAACATGAGCGAAAAGCCGAACACACCGCCAAAACTTGCCAGCAGCCGGAACACGATCTCTTCCGGGAGTGTCAGGCTCAGGGCAGGGAACTGCACCGGCTGCAAATGCAGCAGCAGTGCCATGATCCAAGCCGTCATGGTTGCCACCAGAATGATGAGGACGGCGTAGGCCAGACGTTCCAGCCCGGAGCGCATATCCAGCTTGGCAAGGTCGATGCCGCTGGTAATGAACGGAAAGCCCGGAATGATGAAGAGCATGGAGCAGATATACCCCGCCTCGTGCTGCGCCGATACGGTAAACAGCACCTCTGCCAGCTTCAGCAGGATGGCATACACGAGGCTTGCTGAACAGACCGACGCCGTAATGCCCAGAAACAGGGTGAAATGGTGCTTTGTCAGCTTGCACCGTACAAAGTTGCCGATGCCTGCACCGCAAAAGGCACACAGCATTTCCACAATGCCGCCGCCAAGCAGAAAGGTGAAGCAGCCGCAGGCCAGTGCAGCTGCAAAGCCCAGTGCGATGGGCGAATACAAGCCGTGGATGCGCTCAATCTCATCGAGGTGGCTGTGCAGTTCTTCGCCGGTCATAAATTTTCCTTCCCGGTCGAAGTCGTTGACGAAATGCTCCAGTCGGTTCAGCCGGGAGGTATTCACGCCCGTATTTGTCAGACAGAGTGACTGGGTATAACACTGGTCACCGTCAAAGCAGGTGAACTCAATGGACAACAGGCCGATGTCCGCTGTTGTTGTGACTCCCAGCTCCCGCGAAAGGGTGTTCATGGAGCTTCGGACACGCCATGCGCCGGTGCCGCATTCCAGCAGCATCAGCCCGGTGCGTCCAATGACGGAGGCTTTTTCCACAAGCCCCGCCTCGGTAATGGGGACGCCCTTGCTGGCCGACGCATAGTCGTGCCAGTAGACTTCCATGTGATTTTTGATGATCTCACTTTGCCGTTGTCCCATACCGGAAAGCCTCCTTTGTGATATGGGAATGTTGCAGCCGTTTCAAGACTGCGGTGCTATTATAAGGGAAATTGCAGGGCGGGTAAAACGTATCTTGGATATGCCGGCAATGTTCGTTTGGTATTTCAAAGAAGAAAATACGTTGCGTTTTTGGCGGCTCTGCGGTAGGATAGAAAAAACACACCGAAAGGAAACTGCCGTGACCCTTCAACAACTCCGCTATGTCACGGCTGTTGCCGGCACCGGTACCATCAGCCATGCAGTGCAGCAGTTCTATATTTCTCAGTCCAGCCTGACCAATGCTATCCGGGAGCTGGAACAGGAAGTGGGGCTGGCGCTTTCCAAGACGGCAAGCTCTGTGGTGAGCCGGACGCTACTGGACGCACGCGGACAAATGAGTGCAAAATCGATGCATCCCCCTGCTTACGGTCAAAGGAAATGTCAAAAGAAGAAGGGAGTGCAGGAGAAGATGAAGCACCTCCACAAGGGCGGCTGGTGCCATCCCCACAGCACAAGGCGGCTTGCTTTTTGCCGTGGCTGCCGGATAAGACAAAATACAACACCCGCAAAGGGAGCTTTGCCCGGACGTTTGTCCCCCTCTACCGCTGCGCTCAAAACGCATAGACCGCGTTTGCGCAGCGCAGCAATGAAAGCCCCAGTGGGGCTTTTAAGCGGCAGAACGGTCTGCGATAGCAGATGGAGGGGCCTCGCCCCGACAAGTTCAACAAATGTTTCCAAATTGTTAAGACGCAAAAAATAAGTAGCTGGGCTCTGCTCATGTAATGGGGTCACCGTTTGCTCCGAACGAAGTTTTGCAGCGGCGTTGTCCGGCTCGCCCACGGAAAGTGTGAGGTCATGGCACGGTATCACGTTCAGACGGCTTATGCAAGATTCAAGGTACTGTATGAAGAAAGCCGGACGCAGTGCAGACACTACGTCCGGCTTCTTTTTTACGAATTGAGCGCCTGCCATAGCGCATCTGAAGCATCAAACACTGCTACGCTGTACCCGGCAAAGCGGCTCTGAATATCCACGGTCTGGCTTCCGTCGGCGGCGGTATTGTAGCTGCCCAGTTCCAGCCCGGAAAGGGCGGGCTGGCTGCTCCACGGGATGAGCTTTGCCTGCCAGTCCGCGCCCAGCTTTTCGCTCAGCGCCCCATAGGCCTGTTCGAAGCCCTCCGGGTCGTCCAGAATCCAAATTTTGCTTTCGCCGTTAGCAAGGCCGGTGTTCATCTGGGTGGCACCGGCCATCTGCCCGTTCATGTCGGTCAGGGCGGCATCGGCGCTCCATGTGTAGTTGTTTATCTGCACGATGACCGCCCCGTCGCCGTTAGCGTCCTCCGCATAGTCTGCCAGCGCAGTCTGCAGGCGCTGCACGGCCTCGTCCGGCAGGGCTTCTGCCGTGACCACCGCCACGGTATAGTCCGGGTCTACGGTAGTCAGCAGGCCGTGCGCCACATACGCTACGCCCACAATGACCATTGCCGCCACCGCCACGATGCCCCAGTTATAATACCACCAGTTGGCGCGGGAGCGCTTTTTCTGCTCCTGTGCGGTCAGGGGCTTATCCGGCGCTGTCGGGCGCGGGATGCTGCGCACCTCTACGCCGTATTCCTGCCGCAAAACCGGGAACAGGGTCTGCATCGCCGCCAGCCCCGGCAGCCAGAAACCGAACAGCACCGCCCAGAAGATGCTGACCGGGAACAGCAAGATCATCCCGCCGATGCCCGCCAGCATGAGAACGCCTGCCAAGACGCAGCGCGCCGGGGCGGCAGCCAGCAGCCTGCCCGTCCGGCGCAGCAGGACGTCCGGGGCGGGGGCTTGCAGCGGCAGAACGGCGGCGCAAAGCGTAGCCAAAACCGCCAGCACCAGAAAGTCCAGTGCCAGAAATACCAGCACCGCAAGCCCGGGGTAATACCCCTGCTGCGCGGCGGCTTCAAACACAAAGGCAGACACAAAGCACAGCAGCCCCAGCACCAGCGTGCCAATGCAGCCAAAGCCGCAGGCGGCTTTCCAATGGGCGGCAAGGGTCTGTTTTGCCCGGGGCAGCCACTGAGAGGGGTCGTTCTGCAAGCTGCGCAGGGCACAGTCTGCCAGCAGCACCATGGCAGGGCCGGTCAGCAGACCGGTGACCGCGCTGCACACCACCGTCAGCGGCAGGGAGAGCAGGGTGACCCCCAGCGAGACCCCCAGCGCAGCGGGCAGGCAGAGCACGCAGACCATCAGGTTCGTGCCCAGCAGCTGGCCGAGGTCGCGGCCGACCATCTGGCAAAAGCGTGCAAAGCCTTTTTTCTCCGGCTCGTTTGGGCCTACGCCATGGCCGTCCCGCCCATAAAGGGCATTGTAGATGCTCATATCACTTCACCTCGGTGCCAAAGGCTTCGATCTGGGTCAGGGCAGGGAAGGGGGAAGTCCCCTCGGCCTGAATCAGATCCTTCAGCACAAGGCTGCGCACCCGCTTGGGTTCAAAGGCCACGCTCTGAGGCTTGGCGCTTTTCACCAGCGGGATGTCCAACCTGCTGCCGTCGGAAAATTCCACCGTGGCCTTGACCCAGTAATTGTCGTGGGGAAAATCTGCCCGCTCGGTGATGCGCAGCTCATCCAGCAGTACTTCCCGGCCAAAATCCAGCGTCAGGGCTGCGTTCGGGTCGCGGTTGATGCCCCAGCTCTGGTAGGGATACTCGCCGTGGGCGCTGTTCTCAAAAATGCCGTCGATGGCGTTGCGGGCGGCAAACACCGCCTCGCCGCGCGTTTCTACGTTGGCGCTGGCGTGGGGGTAAAAGCCGGTGTCGCCGTGCTCGTCATAGCAGTTAAAGGCCAGATTCCGCCGGGCGGCAATCTCCTCCGGCAGCGCCAGCCGTGCCCGGATGACATGACGGCTGCCCACAAAGCTCTTGGGCGAATAGGTGATGGCCTGCTCCCCGAAGGGAATGTGGAAATTGATCTCCCGCTTGACCACATACACAAGGGCTTCGGGCATGGTGTCCTCGAACTGGATGACGCAGTACTGCCCGGGATGGTCGATCTCCAGTGCCACCCGGTCGCCGGGGTGGTATTCGTTGGTGTAAACAAGGGATACGGCGGTGTCGGCGTCGCAGGTCATCAGGGTGTGACCTGCTTCGTCCAGAATTTTCAGCTTGATGGTCTCCATGGCAGTTCTCCTTAGTACAGTTCGAGGTTCAGCATTCTTTGGAAATGCAGGGTAATCTTATAGATTGTTTCCGGCCATGCGGTGCGCAGGCGCGGGTCGGTGATGGGCACCGCCGTAACAGCAGCCGTTACGGCAGCAGGGTCAAAGCGGATGCCGCCCAGTGTGCCCACCGCAAAGCCGTCCGCGGTGGGGGCGGCTTTCTGCTCGGTGAGCAGGGTCAGCTCCACCGTGCCGGGATAGTCCGTTTCGTCCCGCAGGGTGATGCCCTGTTCACTGATCGATAAGCTGCGGTGGTAGGTGGTAAGCCCCGGGATGGGCGGGTACGCGCCCGCCAGTTCGCCGGTGATGCTGTTTTTATCGGTGCACACCTCCCGGGCGGCGTATTCCGCGCCGGGCAGCTGCTGCACGCCGTCAAAGGTGGGCAGGTTGTGCCATGCGCTCTGCATCGTCCAGATCTCATACCGCTGGGGGCTGAAGGTCTTTTTGGTGTAGCTCTCCACTCCGATATCGATCAGGAACGGTCTGCCGTCCTTGTATACGGTAATGCTGCCGGTATCGTTGTGGTTGTGGCTGTCGCCGTTGGAGCCGAACTTTGCACCCAGCACCCAGCTGCCCTGCCGCGCGGCATAGACGCCCACGCTGGGATACCACACCGTTAAATGGTGCCGGGGCGCTGCGGAGTACGCCATCATTTCTTCTTCTGCAAAGGCGGTGGTCAGCCGGTACCACAGGTTGATGTGGGTGCTGCCGTCCGGGTTCTGCAAATGGTCGGGGTCGGCATCGGCGCGGAAGTCTGCCGCCGCAAGGGCTTGCAGGGCATCGCTGCCCACAGCCTGCCCAAAGCGGTATTCCCGCGCACCGCACCGCCCGGCAAGGGGGCTGCAATCGCCAAAGTTCAGGTAGTAAGGCCCTTCCACATGGACGTTGCAGATGTACTCTGCAATGTTTTTGATTTTAGGTTCATGGAACAGGGGAGAGAAGGCCTCCGGCACAATGCTGGACAAAATTTCAAGGCAGCCCCACAGGGTCAGCCCGGCGTGGCGGTAATACTGTGCACCCTCGTTGCAGCAGCCGTCCGCGCCGTAGTCCTTTAAAAAGCAGTCGAGGCTGTACGCTGCCTGCTTGACGGCAACCTGCCGCTGCTGCTGTGTGGTGGGCAGCAGAAAGACCGTGAGCAGCACATTCTGGGTGCACCAGCTCGTCCAGTTACACATAGGCTCTGCGCCGTTGCCCATCCACCAGAAGTGGCTTGTAAAATAAGGCGTCAGGATGCGGGCGTCCAGCTCCTGCTCCATCCGCACCGTGATGCCCGGCGCGGCAGTATCCAGCTCGTCCGGCAGTAAGTACCGGGTCAGCGCCAGCAGCGCGCCGGTCTCGGCGGCAAATAAATCTACGATGGGGCGGGTGGTGTCCGGCAGGGGCAGCTGCGGGGTGTCCCGCACATAGCTGTTGTGGGCGGGCAGCTGCCATGCGCTTTCCTCGCAGATCGCCCATACGGTATCTGCAATGGCATCCAGAAAGCGCCCTTCGTGCTCCACACACTCGGCACTTACCAGCGCGCAAAGCCGCGCCCGGCGGGAGAAGTAAGCCGCCTCCCATGGGGTGCGCCGCCCGGTGTGGGTGAAATCCAGCCAGAGCGAGAGCGGCAGGGGCGCAATGGGCGTTTGCAGCGCGGCTTTCCCCGCCTGCAAAAAGCGCTGCTTTGCCCGCAGGGGCAGCCCCTGCCATGCGGTGTGCTCTTTGACAGGGGGAAAGGGCCGGTAATCGGGAAGAAATTCCGGCAGATGGGCAAGTTGTTCCTGTATCATAAAAGCCTCCGATTTTAAATACTTTGCTGGTATTCCCGCGGGCTGAGCCCCGTGACCTTTTTGAATACCTTGGAAAAATAGAAAGCGCTCTCGTACCCCAGTTTCTCAGCGATCTCGTATACTTTCAAATCGCCCTGTTCCAGCATCTCCTTTGCCGCAGCGATGCGGGTTTCGGTAATGTACTCCACAAAGCCGCTGTCGCCGTATTTGCCAAACAGCTGGCTGAGGTAGTTGGGCGAAAAATTGAATACAGCCGCCACATCGGCCAGCGTCAGCCGCTCGGAAAGGTGGCTCTGGATGTACTCCTGCACCTGTGCCACCACCTGCATCTTCCCGGCGGTGGCGTCGCCCTCGTTGACCTCCACGAACTGGATGGGCTGCTCCACCGTGAGCAGGGGCTGCAAATGGGCGTTTTCCCGGCAGCGGCGCGCCAGCCCCAGCAGGGAGCCGGTGGGACGACCTACCGCCCAGAGCAGCCGTACCGTGAAATAGTTGTATAGAATTTGGCTGGCGCGTTCCAGCAGTGGGCGCAGCACCGTCCGGTAGTTCTGGCACTGGGCATCGGTCAGGCAGAACAGCACATTGCAGCGCATGGCATCCGCCCCGGTCACATAGCAGGGCAGGTAGTTTTGCAGGGTGGTCTCCAGCATCCGCCCGCAGGAAAAACTCAGCTTCAGCTGCTGGGCGGGGGTAAGGGCGGTGTTGGCGATGATCTCGCAGCTGGCTACAAGATAGGCGTCGCTTGCAAGGTTCAGCTCCATGTGCTGCAAAGGCTGCTCCAATGCGGCTTCGTCCGGGAACAGCCCGGCGTACAGCCGCACGAAAAAACGCTCCTGATAGCTGCGCACACTCTCAGCAAGGTTTTCCTGTGCCGACAATTCGCCCAGCAAAGCGCGCTCCTTTTTTACCTTTTCGGCGGCCTTGGCAAGGGCGGTTTGCAGGTTCTCGGGGGTCAGGTCCAGCTTGACCAGATAATCCACCACCCCGGCACCCATGGCCTGCTTGATGTAACCAAATTCTTCAAAGCTGGTCAGCATGATAAAGGCGGGCAAGGCGCTGCGTTCCCGGCAGGTGCGGGCAAGGGTAAGCCCGTCCATCACCGGCATTTTTACGTCGGCAATGACGATATCCGGCTTCTCCCGCTCAATGAGTTCCAGCGCCAGCTTGCCGTTGCGGGCGGTGCCGCAGACCGTATAGCCCAGCTTTTCCCATTCCAGCATCCCCTGCAGGCCGATAAGCACCAGCGGCTCATCATCCACCAGTAATATCCGCAGCATGGCTGTCTCCTTTCTGTTGATAGGGCAGCCGGATGGTGACCTCGGTGCCCACGTCCTCTTCGCTTTCAATGGTCAGGCCGTAGCCCTCGCCAAAGGAATACCGGATGCGGCGGTTCACGTTCCACAGGCCGACATGACGGAACTTTTCAGCCTTTTCGGCACCCTCGGCGGGCTCGTCCAGAAGATGCGCCACCTGCTCCGGCGGCATGCCCACGCCGTCATCGGTAATGCGCAGCAGTACGTCTCCGGTATCCGGGTCGGTGGAGATATCCAGCAGCACGCTGCCGTGGCCGCCCTTTGGCTCCAGCCCGTGGAAGATGGCGTTTTCCACCAGCGGCTGCAAGGTGAACCGGGGAATCATGCAGTCCCGGCAAAGGGTCTCGCTTTCAATGCGGGAGACCTCAATTTCCAAGTCGCCGCCGTAGCGGTATTGCTGGATGGTAAAGTAATCGTTGAGCAGCGCCAGCTCCTCCTGCAAAGGCACCAGCTTCTGGGTGCCCTTGGAGATGCTCTTGGTCAGCCGCGCAAAGGCGGTGACCATCTCGGCAATGCCGGGCGCGTGCTGGATGGTAGCCATCCAGCGGATGCTGTTGAGGGTGTTGTAGATAAAGTGCGGGTTCACCTCGTTTTGCAGCATCCGGTATTCCAGCTCCTGCTTGCGGCGCTCGTCCTCCACCCGGCGGGTCATCAGGCTGTCCACGTTTTCAGCCAGCTGGTTGATGCCCCGGCCGATGTCGCCCAGCTCGTTGTTCCACTCCACCGTGCGGTCCGGGGCAAAGTTGCCGCTGCCCACGGTCTCGATGCGCTTTTGCAGCGCCTCCACCGGGCGGGTGATGACCCACTCCAGCCAGTGCTGCATCAAAAAGCTCAGTCCCCAGATGATGGCAATGCCAAGGGTGATGAGCCACAGGTACACGCCGTAGTGCAGCAAAAAGGTATTTGCGGGCAAAAGCTGCACCAGCGCCGCGCTGCGGCCGTTCAGTGTTACCTTGACTACATAATACTTCTGGCCGTCCAGCCGCACCTTGCCCTGCCATGCGGTCTGCTCGGTCACGCCGTTATTGCTGCCGGTGCGCAGGGTGTAGTCCACCTCCCGCAGCGGGTTCTCGGTCTCGGTCAGGCTGCCGTTTTCGATCTGCCACAGGCGGCTGCCCATTTCCCAGTACAACGCGCTGCCGTCGGTCAGGTTGTAGCCCGCAGCCGGGTCGGTGATAATGGCGGTGTCCAGCGCAAGGTAGGTGCTGCCCCGGTGCAAGGTGCCCTTGCCGCAGCGGACAGGCTGGCTGAGGGCGATGCAGTCCGGACTGCCGGGCAGCAGCGGGTCGGTGGTGAACTGCATCCCGTACCCCTTGGGGAGAAACTGCTTTATGCTGGTGCGGTTGAGCGCCGCCGAGGAGTTCAGCGTGCCGAACTGCAAATGCCGGTCGTTTTCATTGGTAATAAAAAAGCGGAGGATATGGCTGTACAGGGTGCTGGAATAGTATTTTTCCTGCACGGCTTCGTAGGCGGCAATGGTCTGGGTGCCGTTGATATTTTCCTGCGAGATGTACCGCCGCACGGTGCTGTCGATGGAAGCCCAGTTCAAAAGAGCATCGGCGCTGTCCAGACTGGTCTCGATGGAGGTAGCCACCAGCCGCAGGTTGAACTCTGCCGCCTGCAAGGAGTTGGCGCGCACATATTGGTTGGAGAGGGTGAACAGCGCCGCGCCCACGGCCAGCGAGGTAAGGATGGTAAAAAAGCGCATCCCCCACACGATCTGCCGCCGCAGCGGGAAACGATGGCTGCTCTTCATAGCGGAGCCTCCTTTCCGGTAATATTTTGCATTCTTTCCTTTATACAGTACTGATTCCGGCGCGGTTTGTCAACGACTTTTTTCATGAAAATTGTGTACTTTATACGCTTTTTTCTTGTGCCATGGATGTAAACTGTGCAAGAGAACAAGAAAGTGCAGACTCCAGTGTAAGAAAGTGCATCTTTTTTTAAAAGATACAGAAAAACTGCAACTCTTCCCGGAATTTTTCCATTCCGGTTTTTGCGTTTGTGCGGTATCCTAGTGTCAACAAAAGCGAGTGGCTCCCCGGCACGGGGGAGACCGTTGCACGCAATACACACACTGCCCTGAAGGAGGACACACTTATGAAAAAGATCTCTCGTCGTTCGTTCCTTACCGCTGCCGCTGCCTGCGGCGCTGCTGCTGCTCTGAGCGCCTGCGGCGGCTCTTCCGCAAGCTCCACCGCTGCTTCCTCCACTGCCGGTTCCACCGCTGCATCCGCAGCAGCAGGCCCTGTTACCCTGCAGTGGTCGGTGTGGGATAAGGAATCCACCCCCTACTGGCAGGCCATGGCCGACGGCTACATGGCAAGCCACAAGGACGTGACCATCGAGATGGTGGATCTGGGCTCCAGCGATTACATGACCGTTCTGGCTACCCAGCTGGCCGGCAGCGCCGATCTGGATGTCGTGACCGTCAAGGATATCCCCGGCTACGCAAACCTGATCAATCTGGACTACCTCAAGCCCCTGAACGAGGTGCTGACCCGCGATACCGGTGATTTCAACGGCACCATCGAGCAGCTGACCACCGATGACGGCAACTTCTACGCCGTGCCCTTCCGCAGCGACTTCTGGGTGCTGTACTACAACAAGGATCTGTTCGATAAGGCCGGTGTGGAGTATCCCTCCAATGACCTGACGATGGAAGATTACGATGCTCTGGCCCGCAAGATGACCAGCGGCTCCGGCGACACCAAGGTCTATGGCTGCCACTACCACACCTGGCGCTCCGCCGCTTCTCTGTTCTCCATTCTGGACGGCAAGAACACCATCATCGACGGCAAATACGACTTCATGAAGCCCACCTACGATATGGTCATTGCTCAGCAGAAGGACGGCATCTGCATGGACTACGGCTACCTCAAGACCTCTTCTCTGCACTACTCCGCAGCCTTTGAGAACCAGCAGTGCGCAATGGTCAACATGGGCAGCTGGTTCATTTCCACGCTGGAAGCTTACATGAAGGATGCCGAGACCAAGTTCAACTGGGGCATCGTCAAGTATCCGCACCCCGCCGGTGCAGAGGCTGGTTCTACGCTGGGCACTGTGACCAGTCTGGCCATCAACGCCGATTCTCCCAAGGCAGAGACCGCTGCCGACTTCATCAACTGGTGTGTCTCCGAGGAGGGCGCACAGGCCATTGCCAAGACCGGCACCTTCCCGGCTTGCGGCTCCGCTGCCACCGCCGAGATCATCAAGTCCACCGAGGGCTTCCCCGAGGACAGCAATTCTGTGGATGCACTGACCACTAGCAATGTCTATCTGGAAATGCCCTACACCCAGTACGCATCTGATATCGAGACCATTCTGAACGCCGAGCACGATGCCATTATGACCATGAGCGAGACCGTGGACGAGGGCATCCAGAACATGAACGATCAGGTTCCCGCAGTTCTCGGCTGATAAAGCGTTTTCCGCAATGGTTTGCGGTTCTCCTTCTTCATCATTTTCGATCCCCATTCATTTTCCGATGACGAGCATCGGAAAAAAGCCCTGTCCGAGCGGGGCGGGTATGCAAAGCGCCCGCCCCGCTCATTTTTTGGAAAAGCTGTTATACTTCCGGGAAAGGAGGCTCTTTTATGGCGAGTGCTGCTGTCCAGAATAAAACTCCCCGTAAAGTGCTTGAAAAATCGACCCGCGATTCTCTGATCGCGTATTCCTTCATTGCGCCAAACTTCATTGGCTTCTGCGTGTTTACGCTGGTGCCCATGGTGTTTGCCATTGCGCTGGCCTTCTGCGCATGGGACGGCCGCCACGCCATCGAGTTTATCGGCCTGAAGAACTTTGTAAAGCTCTTCACCACCGATAAAATTTTTCAGGCGGCGCTGAAAAACACCGTCGTCTATGTCATCGGTACCGTGCCGCTTACGCTGGCCTGCTCGCTGGCCATGGCTGTGCTGCTGAACCAGAACGTGAAGTTGCGCAACTTCTTCCGCACCGTGGCGTTCTTCCCCTATGTTGCCTCGCTGGTGGCGGTGGCAGCGGTGTGGAACATGATCTTCAACCCCTCCATGGGCCCCATCAATATGATCCTGAACCAGTTCTTTGGCGTGGCGGTGGAAAACCTGCCCCGCTGGGCTGCCGGTAAGGACACCGCTATGATCACGGTCATCCTGTTCAGTGTATGGAAGAACATGGGCTACTACATGGTCATCTATCTGGCAGGCCTGCAGGGCTGCAACCCGGACCTGAACGAAGCCGCCGAGCTGGACGGCGCAAATCGCTGGCAGCAGTTCTGGCACATCACCCTGCCGCAGCTGCGCCCCACCACCTTCTTTGTGGTCATTATGCTCACCATCTCCGGCTTCAAGGTCTACGACCAGATGTACATGATCACGCAGGGCGGCCCCGGCACTGCTACCATGACGCTGGTGTATTACATCTATAATGTGGCCTTCGTCAATACCCCGAAATACGGCTACGCAAGTGCAATTTCCATGGTGCTGTTCGTACTGGTGCTGATCGTTACCATCATCCAGTTCCGCGGCTCCAAGGGCGAGAACTGAGAAAGGAGGAAGAACTATGTCTGCTGCTATTATCAAGACCGAAGCCTCTCAGAAGCGCCGCAACTTCATCTCCAAGTTCCTGATCTATTTCTTCCTCATCGTCATCACAGCTTGTATGCTGCTGCCCTTTTTGTGGATGCTGTCCTCCTCCTTTAAGCTGAATAAGGACGTGTTCGGCTTCCCCATCCAGTGGATCCCCAAAAATCCCCGCTGGCAGAACTATGTGGACATCTGGACCCAGATCCCGCTGCTGACCTTTGTGAAAAACACGGTCAAGATCACCGTGGTGGTCACCCTGTTGCAGCTGTTCACTTCCTCCTTTGCAGCCTACGCCTTTGCAAAGATGCAGTTCAAGGGCAAAAACGCGCTCTTCCTCGGCTACATTGCCACCATCGCAGTGCCTTGGCAGGCCTACATGGTGCCCCAGTTCATGATGATGAGTTCGTGGCATTTGAACAACACCCATCTGGCCATTATGTGCCTGCAAGCCTTCAGCGCCTTCGGCGTGTTCCTGATGAAACAGTTCTACGAGGGCGTGCCCACCGAGCTGTGTGAGGCTGCCCGCATTGATGGCCTGAGCGAGTACGGCATCTGGTGGCACATCATGCTGCCCCTCAGCCTGCCCGCCCTGTCCACCCTGACCATCTTCACCTTCGTGAACACCTGGAACGACTTCCTTGGCCCCCTGATCTACCTGACTAAGACCGAGCTCAAGACCATCCAGATCGGTCTGCGTATGTTCATCACCCAGTATTCCGCAGAGTACGGCCTGATCATGGCAGCCTCTGTGGTGGCACTGATCCCGGTGCTGATCGTGTTCCTCTCCCTGCAGAAGTATTTTGTGCAGGGCGTGGCATCCACCGGCATCAAGGGCTAAACAAATCACCCGTAAGCGGGGCGTGGGCAGTACCCGCGCCCCGCATTTTTTGCAGAAATAGAGAGAAAGTGTTATGTTATATCCTGAACAGAATGAAGCGCGCTTGAAGCTGAGCCTTGACGGCACATGGGCGTTTGCGCTGGGCAGCTGCGTGGAAGACCAGTTCGATCCCGCAAAGCCCCTGCCGGATGCCCAGCCCATCGCCGTGCCCGCCAGCTACAACGACCAGAACGACCAGACCACCGCCCTGCGCCGCCACTACGGCTGGGCGTGGTATCAGCGCAAAGTCACCCTGCCCGCCTTCTGCGCAGGGCAGCGGGTGGCGCTGCGGTTCGGCTCGGTGACCCACACGGCAAACGTCTGGCTGAACGGCCAGCTTATCGCACAGCACAAGGGCGGCTTTACCCCCTTTGAAGCAGACGTTACCGCCCTGCTGCACCCCGGCGAGACGGTGCTGCTGACCGTCGCCTGCGACAACCGGGTAAACCACAGCACCCTGCCTGTGGGCAACGAGGACGGACAGCTGGCCTTCTTTGGATCGGACAACGCGGGCATCCCCAGTGTGGAGGCTGCCAAGCGCGCCGCCGCACCCCAGAACCGCCCCAACTTTGACTTTTTCAACTATGCGGGCATCCACCGACCAGTGTGGCTCTACACCACCCCCAAAGAGTATATCGAGGATGTGACCGTAGTGCCCGCCGTGGACGGCACGGTGCAGTACGCGGTCAAAACCACCGGCAGCGCGCCTGCCCATGTCACGGTGCTGGATGCGGACGGCAAAGCCGTTGCAAGCGCCGAGGGTGCAGAAGGCACGATCACCATCCCGGAGGTGCATCTCTGGGAGCCCAGACCCGGCACGCCCTACCTGTATACCCTGCACATCACCTGCGGGGCAGACGTCTACGACCAGACCTTTGGCGTGCGCAGCATTGAGGCGCGGGGCACACGGGTGCTTTTGAACGGAAAACCGCTCTATTTCAAGGGCTTTTGCAAGCACGAGGACTTTACCGCCCACGGCCGCGGCTTTGACCCGGTGCTGAACGTGAAGGACGTGAATCTGATCCACTGGGCAAACGCCAACGCGGTGCGTACCAGCCACTACCCCTACGCTGAGGAGTTCTACGACCTGTGCGACCGGGAGGGCATTCTGGTCATGGACGAGACTCCGGCGGTGGGCATCGGCGGCGGGGCGGCGGTGAACCCTTATAAGGAATACCCTCTTGCGGAGCATCACCGGCAGGTGCTTGCCGAGATGATCCATCGGGACAAAAACCACCCCTGCGTGGTGCTGTGGAGCCTTGGCAACGAGCCGGATCTGGAGCACTTCCCGCAGGATGCCTACGATTACTGGCACCCGCTGTATGAGCTGGCACATCAGCTGGACCCGCAGAACCGCCCGGTCACCCTCGTCTGCTGCCAGAATGACTACACCAAGGATATCACCACCCGCACCATGGATATCGTCTGCATCAACCGCTACTACGGCTGGTACAACCTTTCCGGCGACATGGACGCTGCCTGCTATGGCCTGAATCAGGAAATGGATTTCTGGGCAGAGCAGCACAAGCCCGTGATGATGAGCGAGTACGGCGCAGACACCGTGGCAGGGTTGCACACCGCCGGAGCCGAGATGTTCAGTGAGGAATTTCAGGTGGAGTTCTACCGCCGTCTGGATGCAGAGTTTGACAAGCGCCCGTGGTTTGTGGGAGAATTTGTCTGGAACTTTGCAGACTACGACACCGTGCAGGGCCCCATGCGGGTGGACGGCAACAAAAAGGGCCTGTTCACCCGGGACCGCCGCCCCAAGCTGGGTATGCACTTTCTGCGCCAGCGGTGGGCAGAGATCCCTACGTTTGGATTTAAGGAGTAATCATGATGAAAACCTACCAGAACCACGCTATGACCGACGCCGAGGCACGGCAGGCACTGGCCGATGCCTGCAAGCAGGTGGAGACCAATCTGCCCCTGTACACCTACCAGTGCCAGAACCATTCCAGCGTGAACAATATCTACCCCGGCTGTGCCAATAACCAGTGGACCTGCGGCTTCTGGCCCGGTGAGATCTGGCTGGCCTACGAGGCCACCGGGGACGAAAAATTCAAGACCGCCGCCCTCATTCAGGTGGACAGCTTTGCGGACCGCATTGCCCGCAAGGTGGAAGTGGACCACCACGATATGGGCTTTTTGTACAGCCCCACCTGCGTGGCAGCATGGAAGCTGGTGGGCAGCGAAAAGGGCAAAAACGCCGCCATTGCCGCCGCCGACCAGCTGCTGACCCGCTACCAGCCCAGCGGCCGCTTCTTGCAGGCATGGGGCACCATGGACGACCCCGACAACTACCGCTATATCATTGACTGTATGCTCAACGTGCCGCTGCTGTACTGGGCAGCGCAGGTGACCGGCAGCGACCACTACCGCGAGATCGCCGCCGCCCACACCGCCACTACGCTGGCAAACTCCTTCCGGCCGGACGGCAGCACCTACCACACCTTCTTTATGAACCCGGACGGCACCCCCAAGGGCGGCCGCACCTGTCAGGGCTATAAGGATGACAGCTTCTGGGCACGGGGACAGGCGTGGGGCGTGTACGGCAGCGCCATTGGCTACACCTACACCCACGATGAAAAGTTTTTGGATGTGTTCCGCAAAGCGCTGGCGTTTTACCTTTCCCGCCTGCCGGAGGATATGATCCCCTGCTGGGATATGCTCTTTGCCCCGGAAAGCGGCGAACCCCGGGATTCCTCCTCTGCGGCCATCGTGGCCTGCGGCCTGCTGGAAGCAGCCAAGTATGTGGACGAAACAGAAGCTGCCCAGTGGCGCACGCTGGCGCGGCAGATGCTGGCCAGCCTTGCCACAAATTATGCAGTAAAGCCCGGCACCCTCGGCTCCGGCCAGCTGCTGCACGGCACTTACAGCAAAAAAAGCCCCTACAACACCTGCACCCCGGAGGGCGTGGATGAATGTACGAGCTGGGGCGATTATTTTTACATGGAGGCGCTGACCCGCCTGACCAAAGACTGGGAGATGTACTGGTGATGAACTTGCAGACCAAAGCGGATTTTACCGCACTGATGCACAAATTTCTCGACCCGCTCAAGCCTTATTATTCCGCAGGCTGTGCCCGGCTGCATCTGGGCGAGACGGGTGTGACCTACAACCAAAATGCCATTGAGCTGGAAGCCTTCAGCCGCCCGCTGTGGGCGCTGGTGCCCTTCTGGGTAGGTGGCGGCTCTGAGCCGGAATTTGAAAAAATTCTACCGCAAGGGTCTTGCCGCCGGCACCGACCCGGAAAACCCCGAATACTGGGGCACCACCGGGGAGTACGACCAGTGTTATGTGGAGATGGCGGCTATTGCCTGCGGCATCCTCACCGCACCGGAAAAGCTGTGGACCCCGCTTTCTGACACCGAAAAACAGAACCTTGCCGCATGGCTGGGGCAGATCAACGCCCACACCATCCCGGACTGCAACTGGCAGTTTTTCCGCATCCTTGTAAACCTTGCCCTGAAAAGCGTGGGCATGCCTTACAGCCCGGAGCTGCTGGAGGACGGCCTTTGCAAAATTGACAGCTATTACAGCGGCGACGGCTGGTCCACCGATGGCGCCTCGGTGCAGAAGGATTACTACATCCCGTGGGCCATCCAGTATTACGGACTGCTGTACTCTAAATTTGCCGCAGATACCGACCCCCGGCGTGCTGCCCTTTACCGCCAGCGCGCCCAGCTGTTCGCGCAGCAGTTCGTCTACTGGTTCGATGCCAATGGTGCAGCGCTGCCCTTTGGCCGCAGCCTGACCTACCGCTTTGCCCAGAACAGCTTCTGGGCGGCCTGCATCTGGGCAGGGCTGGAACCGCTGCCCCTGCCGGTGATGAAAGGGCTCATCGTCCGCAACTTCAACTGGTGGCTGGGGCAGAAAATGTTCGACCGGGACGGCATCCTGACCATCGGCTACTGCTACCCGCAGATGTACATGGCCGAGCGGTACAACGCCCCCGGCAGCCCCTACTGGGGCATGAAGAGCTTTTTGTTGCTTGCTCTGCCGGATGACCACCCCTTCTGGTCTGCCGAAGCCGCGCCCATGCCCGCATTGGAGCGGCTCAAGCCCATGCCATACGCCAATATGCTGGTGCAGCGCCGGGCGGGGCGGGTAACGGCCTATGCCGCCGGTGTCAACGAGGGGCACGGCCACGGACAGTTCCCGGAAAAGTACGCAAAATTTGCCTACGATACCCGCTTTGGCTTCTGCGCCTCCCGCAGCCGGGAGGTGCTCAATCAGGCGGCTCCCGACAGTATGCTGGCCTTTGTCATCGACGATAACGTGTTTGTACGCAAGGTGAGCAAAACGTGGGAAATTGAAGCCGGGGCTGTGACTGCGCAGTGGTCGCCCTTCCCCGGCATTGAGGTGACCACTACCATCACCCCCACGGCCACCGGCCACCGCCGCCATCATGAGATTGACAGCAGTTTCGACTGCGAAGCCTACGACTGCGGTTTTGCCGTGCCCAATTTTGCACCGGGCTACGCCGAAAGCGTGGAAAGCGATACCGCCGAAGCCCATTGCGACACCCTGCGCTGCACCGTGCGCGGCAGGGGAGAAGCAGTGGTCATCGGCTGCGACCCCAACACCAGCCTGTACTTCACCAACGTACATCTGCCCGCCGTGAAGTACCACATCCCCAAGGGGCACACGGTGCTGGACACCGAGATCCTTGACGAAGCGGACTGATGCCGCTTCTCTCCAGAAAAACAGTCGTTTTTATGCGGCTGTTTTTCTTATATTCTGTGCTATAATGAGAGCAGAAAATGCTGCGAGGTGACATTTATGCCTTTAAATAATCCTATCACATCGGCACTTCTGGCCGACCCGGAAATTTTCCAGCAGAACCGTCTGCCCTTCCATGCCCACTTTGCGGACCAGACAAGCCCGGAAATGCCCCTGACCGTCAGCTTGGATGGCGAGTGGAACTTCCGCTATGCGGAAAACCTGACCGCACCCTTTACGGACTGGGATACCCTGACTGTGCCCGGCTTTATCCAGATGCAGAGCCTGCAAAAGCCTGGCAAGCCCTACGGCACGCCCCATTACGTCAACACCCAGTACCCGTGGGACGGCCACGAAAAGCTGCGCCCCGGCGAAATTCCGCAGGATTATAACCCCATCGGGGAGTATCAGCGTAGCTTCACCCTGCCGGAAAGCTGGGCAAGCTGCTACCTGCGCCTGAACGGTGCCGACAGTGCCGCCGCCGTCTGGTGCAACGGCGTTTACATCGGCTACACCGAGGATACCTTCACTCCCGCTGAATTTGACATGACCGCCGCCGTCCACCCCGGCGAAAATACCCTGACGGTGCAGGTGTACCGTTTCTCCTCCGGCAGCTGGCTGGAAGATCAGGATTTCTGGCGCATGAGCGGCTTATTCCGCTCCGTGGAGCTGTTCACAAAGCCGGAAGTTCACCTCGAGGACGTCTTTGTGAAGCAGAGCTTTGCAGATGATTTTTCCAGTGCTGCCGTCACCTTTGATTGCAAGGTCAGCGGCGCGGGAACGGTGTCGGTGGTGTTCAATGGGCAGGAGCAGTCCGCTGAGGTGGGCGAGCCTGCCGAATACGACAGCGGCGTGGTGTTCGGCAAGGGCGAGGTTGCCCCGGATGTGGAGGAGGACGTGCAGGATGTCTCCTTCACCTTTGCGGTGACTGACCCCGCCCTGTGGAGTGCCGAGCAGCCGAACCTGTACGAAGCAGAAATTGCCCTGCTGCGCGAGGGCGCTCTCGTGGAGCGTACTGGCCTGAAAGTCGGTCTGCGAAAATTTGAACTGAAAGACCGCCAGATGCTTTTGAACGGCAAGCGCATCGTGTTCAAGGGCGTCAACCGCCACGAGTGGAGCTGCCGCACCGGGCGCACGGTCAGCCGGGAAGAGATGCTGTGGGACGTGAAAAACCTGAAGGCCCACAACGTGAACGCCGTGCGCACCAGCCACTACCCGGACGACCCGTATTTTCTGCAACTCTGCGATGAATATGGCCTGTACGTCATCGGGGAGACGAATCTGGAGACCCACGGCACATGGCAGAAGCTGGGCGCGGACGGCTCGGACGAGTGGACGCTGCCCGGTGCGCGCCCGGAGTGGCGGGAAAATGTGCTTGCCCGCGCCGAAGCCATGCTGGAACGGGACAAAAACCACCCGGCCATCCTCATCTGGTCTTGCGGCAACGAGAGCCACGGCGGCAAGACCCTGTGGGAGATGAGCGAATACTTCCGCCGCACCGACCCCAGCCGCCTTGTGCACTACGAGGGTATTTTCTGGAACCGGGAATACCCCGCCACCTCCGATATGGAAAGCCAGATGTACACCCCGGTGGCAGACATCAAAAAGTTTCTGGCAGAGCACCCGGAAAAGCCTTTTATCATGTGCGAGTACAGCCACGCCATGGGCAACAGCTGCGGCGGCATCACCGACTACACCGAGTATGCCTACGAAGAGCCGCTGTATCAGGGCGGGTTTATCTGGGAGTACATGGACCACGGCATCGCCGTGACGGGTCCGGACGGAAAGCCCGGCTTTGCCTACGGCGGCGACTTTGGCGACCGCCCCACCGACCGGGAATTCTGCGTGGACGGCCTTGTGCTGCCCGACCGCCGTAACACTCCCAAAATGGACGCAGTCAAGGCGGCCTATGCACCGCTGAAGATCACCCTGACCGACACCGAAGCCGTGATTGAAAACCGGAATCTCTTTACCGACCTGAACGCCTACGACCTTGTGTTTGCGTCCTCGGTCAACGGCAAGCCGGAGCGCCGCGCGGTGTTGCGGGTAGAATGCGCACCCGGTAAAACCGTGCGCATTCCGTTCCCGTTCGCTCTGCCGGAAACAGGGCTTGCCTGCATGACCGTTACCGCCATCCAGCGGGCTGCACTGCCCGGCATCCCGGCGGGCTATGAAGCCGCTTTTGGGCAGGTATGGCACAACCATGCCGAAGCTCGGCTGACCCTGCCCGCCCCGCAGCTGGTGGAGATGGACTGCAACATCGGCGTAAAGGGCGATGGCTTCGAGTATATCTTTGGCCGCGGCAAGGGCCTTGTGTCCATCCGCTATAACGGTGTGCAGCTGCTGGACGATACCGTGCGTCCCAACTTCTGGCGTGCGCCTACCAACAACGACGAGGGCTGCGCAGAACCTTTTACATTTGCCTTCTGGAAAACCGCCGGTCTCTACGCCCGCTGCGATAATCTGACTGCCGAAGCAAAGGATGAGTTCGTCATCGTCCGCGCAAACTACACCCTGCCAAATGGGCAGACGCTGCCCATTGATTTTGCCATCGACAGCGCAGGCCGCTGCGACATCACCATGACATGGCAGGGCGCGCGCACTGAACTGCCGGAGTTCGGTCTGCTCTTCCCGCTGCGCCGGGAACTGACGGAGGTCTCCTATCTGGGTCTTGGCCCCCGGGAGACCACCGCCGACCGCACCGCAGGCGGCAAAATGGGCGCTTGGAGCTACAATGTCCGGCAGGACTTTGCCCAGAACAGCCCCGTCTACCCGCAGGAATGCGGCAGCCGCACCGGTGTGTACCGCGCAGACCTGACCGGAGCCATTCCGGGCATCTGCTTTGCAGGGGACAGCATGACCTTCTCGGCACTGCCCTATACGCCCCATGAGCTGGAAAATGCCCGCCATCTCTATGAGCTGCCCCGGGATGACAATAAGACGGTCGTCCGCTGCGCTGCCTTCCAGCGCGGCGTTGGCGGCGATAATAGCTGGGGTGCAAAGCCCCATGCAGACGACTGCTTTGCGGTGGAGAAGGAAACCTCGTTCCGTTTTACGATTCAAAAGTAAAAATTTACTTGGCTAAAGTGGTGGGGGATCATCGTGATACCCACCACTTTGGTCTTATTGCGAAACCGTAACGAGATAAAAATCAGTGCAACATATAAATAGTATATTGGCGATACGCAATCCAACGATGTAGCTGCTACATTAAAAAGTTGAATTGCGGTATCCATGTTGTAGCGGCAGGAAAGCAGTTTCATCATAGTAGTGTCCTCCTGGACCTGGACTTGGTTTTGGTGTGCAGCCACGCAAATCAATGCCGCTAAGTCGGTGGAGATAAAACGGCAAGGCCGTCTGCTGCCGCCAAGAAGAAAAAGGCTGTAATTCTATAAAAAGGACGGAAATCAGAGGAACCTATCAGAATTCTGTGCTCTGGTGGTCGATATCAAGAGACAAGCCGCCAACTTCACCGTGGATGGCCTTTATGTGGTAAGCGACATATTCGCGCGGATTGACACCGTAATTCTTTTTGAAGGAGCGGTAAAAGGCGTTATAATCAGAAAAACCGCATTTGGCCGGGATGGAAGAAATCGGCTCTTTTTTCATGAGCAGCCGTTTGGCTTCCAGCAGCCGCTGCTGGATGACATACTGGTAAAAGCTGATCTGCATATTCTGCTTGAACATGTGGGAAAAATTGTATTTATCAATGAAAAGCGCCTTTGCCACCGTGTCCAGTGAAAGATCGCCGCTGAGGTTCAAATCGATATAATGCAGGGCGTTGCTCAGGATGCTTGGTTTCTGCGCCTTGGCAAAAACGTGTTCCCGATTATATAAGGAACGGTTGATGCCGATCAAGATGCGGAGAATATCGGCCATGCCCTCACTGTGGTAACACAGGCTTTCCTCCCGGTAAGCGTGGGTCAGGGCTTCAAACTGCCCGAACCGGGCGCGGGAACTGTCCACGCTATCCCGAATCAAAAATGTTTTTGCATGACCCGGACGGAGAAAGTAATCGATGTCCGGGTCGATCTTTTTCATGGTATCAAAAGCCGGAGGACTGAGCCACAACACATACCGCTCATAGGGGATCTCAAAGTCCCGGAAGATGGGATGGTGCATAATGGCAGGTGGGATGATCAGCAGGTCTCCCGGTTTGAGCCGGAACATTTTGTCGTGGACAACAAAATCCGCATTTCCGCTGACAAAGAGATAAATTTCATAGAACTCATGGTAATGAGAAGCGATCGGGGGATAGCTGGCGTCCTTGTAATGGTCGATCTCAAAATCCGGCTCGGCCATGTAATGTTTATCGGTTTTGATGAATTTCACAGAAAAATACCTCCGGTCAAAAAATTCTTTTGGGCTAGTTCATCATAACACGATGTACCAATATATGCAATATTTTGACCAACAAATGACAATAATTTTGCAAAAAAGACCTGATTACACCAAGAAATGCAAGGTTTTAGCCAAAAAAGGCCTGTACATTACAACGGGTTTGCGCTATTTTTATTGACGGAAAGCCTGTTGCACATGGCAGAGCGGAAATGGTAGGGATCGCGCAGCCTGAAGCCCTTTGCGGAAGGGATAAATTTCACTCTGACTGACAGGAGATCAAAACCGGTTTTGTACGCAGTTAATCAAACAAAGAAAACTGGAGATGTCAATCATGATAGGAACAAGACGTATTACTCGCCGCAGCTTTCTGGCTGCTGCAGGTCTTGCTGCCGTAGGCGCAAGCCTGTCGCTCACCGGATGCAGCGGCTCGGTTTCAAACGGCCCGAGCTCCAAGCATCTGCTGGTGGCACACGGCCATAGCGAAGTGCACCCGGTCAACGTTGGACTGAAGAAGATGGCGGAAGTTGCTTCTGCTGAATCCGACCTGACCTTCAGCATTTACCCCAATGGTCAGCTGGGCGACAACGCAGCAATGATCCAGCTGGTCAAGGCCGGCGTTCTGGATATTGCAAAGGTCTCTGCTTCCAGCATGGAGCAGTTCAACAGCGCATACGCCATCTTCTCGATGCCGTATGTGTTCGAGAGCAGCGAGCAGTATTTTGCCGTTATGAACCAGAGCGAAGCGGTGCAGGAGATCTTCAAGAGCACCTACGATCAGGGCTTCTTTGCCATCGGCTGGTTCGATTCCGGCTCCCGCAGCATCTACACCACCAAAGACGGCCCCTGTGAAGGCCCCGCAGACCTGAAGGGTCTGAAGATCCGCACCCAGGACAGCCCCACGTCCATTGCCATGATTCGTGCCATGGGCGGCAGTGCAACGCCCATGTCCGGCGGCGAGACCTACACCGGTCTGCAGCAGGGCATTATTGACGGCGCAGAGAACAACGAGACAGTTCTGGTGCAGGACGGCCACGGTGAAGTCTGCAAGAGCTACACCTACACCCAGCACCAGATGGTACCCGATATCGTGATCATCTCCACCGAGACTTGGGAAAGCCTGGACGAGACCGAGCAGAGCGCCATCATAAACGGCATGACCCAGGGCAACGAAGCACACGAGGCCGTATGGCAGGATCTGGTGCAGGAGAACATTGACGGTGCCAAGGAGATGGGCGTCCAGTTCTACACAATCGACAAGACGGCCTTTATCGAGGCTACCCAGTCCCTGCGCGACGAGTTCTGTGCCGAGAGCGCCGACAATGCCCGTTATTACGAGGACTTCCTGTCCTATGTACAGGCTTGATGAGGAGGGAAGCATACCATGTTGATCGTTAAATTCCGCGGCCTGATCGATAAGATCATTCAGGTCCTCAGCACCATTATCATGGGTGTCATGGTCATTGCTGTCTGCTGGCAGGTCATCACCCGCTACATCCTGAACAACCCCAGCACCGTGACCGAAGAAGCGCTGCGTTATCTGCTGATCTGGGTGACCATGGTGGGCGGTGCTTACGCATACGGCCGCCGCAAGCATCTGGCAATCACCGCGCTGAGCAAGCGTCTGTCCTTCAAGGGCCAGAAGATCCTGGATATCTTTGTGCAGGCTATGGTCATCCTGTTCTGCGTTGTTGTCATGATCGGCGGCGGCACGCGCCTTGTCAACACCGCTGCGGATCAGCTGAGCGCCGCGCTGCAGCTGCCCATGCCCCTGATCTACGCCAGCATCCCTGTGGGTGCCATCCTGTTCATCTTCTACGCGCTCATCTTCATCGGTGAGGATCTGCGCGATATGAAGCAGGGCCCCAAGGCAGAGTCTGCCAAAGAAGCATAAAAAAAGGAGGACGAACCTAAAATGGGTACTTTTCAAGTCGGTCTGCTCCTGATCGGCACGTTTGCGCTGCTGCTGGCGCTGAGCGTCCCGGTCTCGGTCAGTATCATCATTTCGTCGGTCGTGACCATGGCCTCCACCTTGTCTCTGGATCTGGGCACTTTCGTTGCCAGCCAGCGCATGGTGGGCGGCGTTGACAGCTTCTCGCTGCTGGCTGTCCCGTTCTACATCCTCTGCGGTGTTCTGATGAACACCGGCGGCATTGCACAGAAACTGATCGATTTCGCAAAAATTCTGGTCGGCCGCATCCCCGGTGGTCTGGCGCACACCAACATTCTGGGCAACACGCTGTTCGGCTCTCTGTCCGGTTCCTCCGTTGCAGCTTCCGTTGCTATCGGCGGCGTTCTGATCCCCATGGAGGAGAAGGAAGGCTACGATAAAAAGTTTGCTGCTGCCGTCAACATCGCTTCCGCACCTACCGGTCTGATCATTCCTCCTTCCGGCATCCTGATCATCTATCCGGTGCTGGCTGGCTGCTCTGTGGTGGGTATGATCATGTCTGGCTACATCCCCGGCCTGATGTGGGCACTGGCCTGTATGGTGGTGGCTTATGTCATCGCAAAGAAGAACCACTATCCCACTGCTGGTAAGGTTCCGGCTTCCGTTTTCTTCAAGTACTTCGTGGACGCCATCCCCAGTCTGCTGCTGATCGTCATCATCGTCGGCGGCGTTATGTCCGGCATCTTCACGGCAACGGAGTCCGCTGCCGTGGCTGTTGCCTACACCCTGTTCCTGTCCATCGTTGTTTACCGCAGCATCAAGATCAAGGATCTGCCCAAGATCCTGCTGGACGCCTGCGAGACCACCGCTATCATCATGTTCCTGATTGCCGGCTCCAACGTCATGAGCTTTGTCATGAGCTTCACCGGTTTGCCCAGCGCTATCGGCAACGCATTGATCAGCGTTTCCAGCAACAAGTACGTCATCCTGCTCATCATCAACCTTGTGCTGCTGGTGGTTGGCTGCTTCATGGACATCACCCCGGCTGTCCTGATCTTCACCCCGATCTTCCTGCCCGTTGTCCAGTCCTTCGGTATGGACCCCATCCACTTCGGTATCATGATGGTCATGAACCTGGGCATCGGCAACATCACCCCGCCCGTTGGCAGCTCATTGTTCAGCGGCTGCTCGGTGGCAGATATGGACATGGAGGACATGATCAAACCGATCCTGCCGTTCTATGCGGCGATCTTCGTGGCGCTGATGCTGGTAGCTTATGTGCCTTGGTTCTCCATGGCGCTGCCCACCCTGTTCGGCGCAGTCTGATAATGTGAAAAGGAGCAAGTTTTCATGGTTTATTCAGTCACCAAGTATGGCGCTGTCGGCGATGGCGCAACCAATGATGCCGCTGCAATCCAGTCTGCCATTGATGCCTGCAACGCAGCAGGCGGCGGCCGCGTTGTACTGGAGGGCGGTCATACCTACTATTCCAGTTCTATCGAGCTGAAAAGCAACGTAGAGCTGCATCTGGAACAGGGCGCCCTTCTGAAAGCGCACTCCGATATCTCCACCTATTTCAACCCCAACGGCGATGATGCTTCCGTGGCAGCAGTTTCCGGCGCAAAGGCCGTGGATCGTCCGGTGGCAAAACCGGCTTACACCTTTATTCACGCCAAGGATGCAGACAACTTCTCCATCACGGGTCAGGGCGCAGTGGATGGCAATGTGTATGCCTTTATGAAGCGGGCAAGCCGTTACTATTTCAACGGTGATTTTTACCCCCGTCCCACCATGGTGTATGTGGAGCACTGCAACCACATCTCGTTCCATGACGTGACACTGCAGAACTCTCCGTTCTGGACGCTGCACCCTGCCGGATGCAACGATGTGCTGATCTCCAACATCCGGGTGCTGAACCCGCTGGACTGCACCAACTCCGACGGTATCGATCCGGATCACTCCACCAATGTGCGGATCATCGGCTGCCATGTCCAGTGTGCAGATGACTGCATCTGCCTCAAGACCACAGCGGGCAACAACGAGTACGGCCCCACCAAGAACGTCATCATCTCCAACTGCACGCTGACCTCTACCAGTGCCGCGATCAAGATCGGCACAGAGGGCGTGGCAGATTTCGAGAATATTCTGGTGGATAACTGCATCATCACTGGAAGCAACCGGGGTCTGTCCATCCAGATTCGCGACGGCGGCTGTGTGCGGAACGTGAGCTTCTCCAACATCATGATCGAGACCCGCCGCTTTGCCGAGTGCTGGTGGGGCTGCGCGGAGCCTATCGTGATGACGACCCACGACCGGAACGCCAACACCCACAGCGGCAGCATCGAGAATGTCCGCTTCTTCAACGTCACCTGCAAGGGTGAGAACGGCGTGTTCCTCTCCGGCAACGAGGAGAATCACATCAAGAACGTTCTGTTTGAAAATGTCAACGTCTGTCTGGAAGCTACCAGCAAGTGGGAGCGCGGAATGTACGATCTGCGTCCCATTCCGCCTGAAAAGGAAGGCATGCTGCATCAGAAGAGTGCAGCCATGTTCCTGCGCTGGGTAGATGGCGTCACCGTCCGGAACTCCACGCTGGGCTTTGCGGGCGAGGACCGTTCGGACTTCGCACAGGCGCTTCTTACTCAGAACTGCACTAACGTGCAGACCATGGGTCTGACTGCTGAGGCTGCCGCCCCGGAGTACCAAAGCATCGAACTGGGCTGAGCCGCCTATCAATAATGAGCAAGCCGCCGCATCGGCGCTGGCCCCTTTTGCCGGGTCGGGCCGGGCGGCGGCTTTTTTTGAGGGACAAACCAATGAACAAGAAAAAGAACATCATCACGTTTGCCGCGTTCCTGATCCTGATGGTGGGTCTGGGCGCGAACGATGCCATGCGGGGCATTTTTTCCACGATCTTCTCTGCCCACTTCCAGCTGAGTACCGCCCAGTTGTCCCAGATCGTCACCGTAAGCTACATCGGCAACCTCGTGTTTCTGGCCGTCGGCGGCTTCGGGGTGGATATTCTGGGCCGCCGCAAGGCCATGCTGCTGTATACCTTTTTGTGGAGCGCAGCCATGCTGCTGTTTGCCACTACGGACTCCTATCTGCTGCTGCTTGTGGGAATGTTTTTTGCCATGGGCACATCCACACTGCTGAACACCAACATGAACCTGATCACGACCGGTATGTTTGCCGTTGCGCCCGGCTTTTTTGTGAACTTCCTGTTCTTCATTCAGGGCATTGGCACCAGCGGCAGCCAGAGCATCATTGGCAACTGGGCTACGGATATTTCCAGCTGGCACACCGTGGCATGGGGACTGCTGGCCATTGGCGCAGTGGCCATGGTGCTGTTCGTGCTGTTCCCCATGCCGGAAGTGCAGGAGCACAAAACGGAGGGGAAGGTATCGCCCAAGGAGATCATGAGCTGTCCGGCATTTCTGTCGTTGGTGCTGATCATCGGCCTGTATTTCATTGCAGAACATGGCATTATGAACTGGCTGGTGAGCTATGCTACCAATGCACTGGAAGTGCCCATGGGACAGGCGGCAAACTTTACCGCTGTTTTCTTCGGCTGTGTGATGGTGGGGCGTCTGGTGCTGAGCAGTCTGGTGGATAAGCTGGGCATCTACCGCTGCCTGCGGCTCTTCGCCACAAGCGCTGCGGTTCTGTACACCGCAGGTGTTCTGCTGGGTGCACCGGGTCTGTGGCTCCTGGCAGTCAGCGGTCTGCTGTTTTCCATCCTGTATCCGACCCTTGTCATGCTGATCCCGCGATACTGGCCTAGTCACGCAGCTTCCTCTGCATCGGGTCTGGTGCTGAGTGTGGCTTCGCTGGCGGATATCCTCTTCAATGCCGTATTTGGCAGCTTGGTGGATGCCATCGGCTACCGGACCTCCTTCCTCATCATGCCTGCCTGCATGGTGGGATGCACGGCACTGCTCTGGTTGTTCTTTGCAAAAGCTAAAAAGCTGGAACGGTGCGATTAACGGACAGATACGGCCACGCAAACCAATGCCCTCAAGTTTTAAGCGAGCATAAAAAATACCGCCCACGCAGCGCTGCGTGGGCGGTAAACTTTTTTTCTTACCCAAAGTATAACAGGAGAACCGCAGACAGTACGGATGAAAAGTCGTGAAGCAAGATGAATTTTTTAAATTGTCATAAATAGCACGACTTTTTGACTGATAACACAAAATTTTGCACCCTTATTCCGTGGGATTCTCTTTATAATAAGAACAGAAATCAAACGGAAAAAGGAGATGCGGATGATGCAAGCAACAAACCTGAAAACGAATCATCTGACCCAGCCTCTCGGCATAGATGCCGGGACGCTGTTTTTATCGTGGCAGTGCGCCGAAGGCGTGCGCCAGACCGCCTACGAAATTGAAGTAACTGCCGGAGCCGAAACGCTGTGGGCGAGCGGAAAGGCTTTGGGCAGTGTGATGCACACCGAAACGCCCAGCGCTGTACCGCCCAAGACGCAGGGACGGTGGCGCATCCGCCTGTGGGATGAAAATGACCAGCCCGGTGCATGGAGCACCGCTTCCTTCGAGACCGGGCTTGCACAGGCAGACTGGCAGGGCGTGTGGGTCTGCCCGGAGACAGAAGAGCCGGACATCGACTGCGCTGATGCCATCAACGCCTTTGCAAAGCCCAACTGGGAGCAGAAGCAGGCGGCGCTGGAAGCCTCCGGCAAAGGGCAGGCGCAGCCTTATCAGCCCCACCGCCCGGCAAGCTATCTGCGCAAAACGTTCACCGCCCCGGAGGGAGAAAGCAAGCGACTGTACATTACCGCTAAGGGACTGTATGCGGCATGGCTGAACGGCAAGCGGGTCGGCGATATGGTGCTTGCCCCCGGCAGCTTTACCGCAGACAAGCAATTGGGCGCACAGACCTACGATGTGACCGCACTTGTCCGTGACGGTGAAAATGAGCTACTCATCACATTGGGCGACGGCTGGTACCGCAGCACCTCCGGCGTGGATGGTGACCGTGACCTGTTCGGCAGCGAACTGGCTGTCCTGTTCCAGCTGGAAGTGAACGGCAAGGCGGTCTGCGTTTCGGATGACGACATGGAGGCCACCCAGTGCGGCCCGATTCGCCAAAATGATCTGCAGCAGGGCGAAGTGCACGATGCCCGGCTGGAAGAGGAGCTTTCCGGCTGGCATGGCGTAAAGACCGAGCCGAACTCCCTGCCCATCACCGGTATGAACACCGTGCCCATCCGGGAGCAGGAAGCCTTTGCGGGCAGGCTGCTGCGCACCCCCAACGGCGAGACCGTGCTGGACTTTGGCCAGAACATGGCTGGCTATGTGGAGATGAAGCTGACCGCCCACGCCGGGCAGAAAATCAAGCTGCTGTGCGGCGAAGCACTGGACGAGAACGGCAACTTTACGCAGGAGAACTTTCAGGACCGGAACCGCCACAAGGAGGGCGGCACGGCGCAGCTGCTGGAACTCGTTTGCAAAGAGGGCGAGAACCACTACAAGCCCAGCTTTACCATCATGGGCTTCCGGTACGCAAAGGTGGAAACGGACATCGACCTGACCGGCGCAGAGTTTACTGCCCACGCCGTCTATTCGGAGATGCCGGTCACCGGCAGCTTTGCGTGCGGCAATGCCGATGTGGATCAGCTGGTGAAAAACAGTGTGTGGAGCCAGAAGGGCAACTTCTGCGATATCCCCACCGACTGCCCCACCCGCGAGCGCGCTGGCTGGACTGGCGATATGGGGGTGTTCATCGAGACCGGCCTGACCCTGATGGACTGCTACCCGGTGGTGGAAAAATGGCTGGCCGAGTGCCGCCTGAACCAGTACCCGGATGGACGCATGGCAAACATTGCGCCGCCCACCAGCCGCCCCGGCTACATGACCCCCATGCTCTGCATGTCGGCAGGCTGGGGCGATGCCGCCATTCTGGTGCCCTACGCCCTTTATAAGCGCACCGGCGACCGCAAGATCCTTGCGGACAACTACGAGATGATGCAAAAGTGGTATGGTTTCCTGCTGGGCCGTGCCCAGCAGACCACCGAAGAACAGCAGACCGGGGCATACGCCAAGTACACGGTGCTGAACGGTCTGGACTACGGCGAGTGGTGTGAGCCGGGCATTACTCCCATGCAGGCGATGATGAACCCGCGCAAAAGCGTGGGTACGGCGTATCTGGCTTATTCCGGGCGACTTCTGGCGGAAATTGCGCAGGCGCTGGGCAAGGCAGAGGACGCAGCGCAGTACCGCGACACGGCAGAAAAGGCGGTAAAGGCATACCGCGCTGCCTTTACGGATAACGGAAAAATTACTTCGGACCGGCAGTGCGAATATGTCCGCGCCATTGCCTTTGCGCTGCTGGGCGAGGAGGAGAGCCAAGCCGCTGCGGATACCCTGAACCGGATGGTGGCGGAATACGGCTACCATCTGAACACCGGCTTCCTTTCCACGCCCTTCCTCTGTGAGGTGCTGGCAAAGTATGGCCATGCCGACACCGCCTATAAGCTGCTGTTACAGGACACCGCTCCCAGCTGGCTCTATGAGGTCAAGCAGGGCGCTACTACCGTCTGGGAGACATGGACGGGCATTGACGCAAACGGCCACCCCAGCGAATCCCTGAACCATTACTCCTACGGTGCCATCTGCGGCTGGCTGTTTGGCGGTGTGTGCGGAATCCGTCTGGCAGGGGAGACCCTGACCATCGCCCCCACCCCGAACCCGGCTCTGGGATGGGCAAAAGCAGTGTACGATTCCCCGGTGGGGCGCATTGAAAGCGGCTGGCAGTATGCAGGCGATGCCGTGACCTACACCATCACCGTGCCCTGCAATCTGACCGCAGAAGTCACCCTCCCGGATGGCAGAAGCCTGACCTTGCAGCCGGGCACCCACATTCTGTAACGCAAAAAGATCCCCCGCAAGACACAACGCCCCGTACCGGAAGGAGTAACCGGTGTGGGGCGTTGCTTTTATGGGGATAATGAAGAAGAAAATAATGAGAGAATGGCAGGTCAGAATTTTTGTGCAAGGTATTTTGCACTGAGCTGGAAGCTCTTGACAGGAGAGTTGTCCACCCAGTTGCGGTGGCTTTCCAGAATAACGGCATCCACATCCATGGCAAGGGCCTGCGCCATCAGGCTGTCCAGGTCCATGTTGCCGGTGCCCAGCTCCATGCTGTCGGTTTTCAGGATGGGCGTGATGGCGCTGCCGGTGATGCGGGTGCCCCGGTCGTTGATGTGCCACAGCTTCATGCGGGGACCAAGCCGCTGCATCCATGCCAGCGCGTTTGCACCGCCCTCGGTGAACCAGTAGCTGTCAAACTCAAAGTTGACAAAAGCGGGGTCGGTCTCTTCTAAGAGGATATCGTAGGCGCGCTTTTCCGCATTCACATGCCGCAGCTCGCAGTTGTGGTTGTGGTAGAGCAGATGGATGCCCTCGGCTGCCAAGGCTTCGCCGGCTTTGTTCAGCCGCTGCGCCAGTTCGTGCATGGCGGCTTCATCGCCGTAATCAAACCGGTACATCCCGGTGATGACCACATGCTGTGTGCCGAAGCTCTTGGCTTCCTCGGCCACTGCGTGGGCATCCCGTTCCAGAGAGCCTAGGTCGGTGTGCAGGCTGACCACCTGAAGGCCTGTCTCCTGCACCAGCTTGTGCCAGTCCAGATTGCCGCCCTTGCCCACCGGCATACCGGCGGCCTTGGTCAGCAGCTTTACCACAAAACCAATGGGGTGGATCATAAATCCACACAGTTCAATACCGTCGTACCCGGCGGCTTTCATGGCAGCAAGCGTTTCTCTTGCCTGCTGCTCGTTGCTCAGTACAGTGCCCAGCATAAATTGCTGCACGGCTTTGATGGGCATGGTTTACCCCTCCAGTTTAAAAATCTTACCCGGCGTGATGCCGTTTTCGTTAAAGCTGTCCACACAGACATAGTATTCCTGCCCGGCGGTCAGGGTGGAAAGGGTCACTTCGTCTGTGTCATACACCAGCCAACTCAGATAGAGCTTGTCGGGCGCAGCGCCGTAGCGGACATTGCAGCCCTGCGCGTTTTCGATGTGCTTCCAAGTGATCGTTGCATCCAGTGCATCTACGCGAGCCCCGGCGGCTTCGGCCTGTGCGGGCTTCGGGCCTTCGCCGTTGCCGAACACCCGCAGACCGCTGATGCGCAGCGCCTGTCCGTAGGGCAGTTCGCCGCCCGTCACCCGGACGTACCGGGCACGGATGCCGTCTGCATATTCGTAGTAGCCGTTGGAGCACTCGCGGGCAACATTTTCGCGCAGCGTCCAGCTCGCTCCGTTCACACTGGTCTCCACCGTGTAGTGGGAGATCTGGGGCCGGGTCTCGATGTGGCGGGTCTTGCGGTCATCGCCGTAGCTGTCGGCAGGGAAGTCCACCACCAGCTTTTCGTCCGCCATATTTACCTGAATGGCGCGGACATCACTCTCTTTGCCAAGATCCACACACAGCCATTCACCCGGCTCTGCACCGGCGGCGCTCCACCAGCTGCGGCAGTCCTCATTGACTGCCCATTCCGGGCTGCTGTTTTCTGCGGTGCTGGAGGCCGTGACCGGCTTTTTGTAGCTCAGCAGCATCCATTCCGGCTGCTGTCTGGCGGCATCAAAGCGGTCTGCCGGGATGCGGTGGGGGTAATCGGAAAAGTTCTGGTTGCAGTAAAGCACGCCGTCCTTGTCGAACCCGGCAGGGAACAGCCCCACCCGGCGCTCAAAGTCATAGTTGACGGAAATGCGCATGGTGGAGGCGTGCCACCAGTTGCCGTAGGTGTCAGCAATGGTGCTGCCGTGGCCTGCACCGGTGATGAATCCGCCGGGCTTTGCGGAAAACGGGTTGGATGCCTGCCGCACAAAGGGACCCAGCGGAGAAGTGGAGGTGTATACACCATCGGCGTAAGTGTTGTACTGGGTGCCGGGGCAGGCGTATTGCAGGTAATAGAGGCCGTCATGCTTTGTCATAAAGGCACCCTCAATGTAGGGTTTGCCCACGGCGTTGAACATGGCAGTCAGGCTTTCGGCACTCAGGCCGGGGATGTTTGCCATCTGCGGCGGCAGATCCAGCTTGCCGGTTTCCGGGTTATAGAACTGCTTCATGGACTGGTACAGCACGCTGGCTTCCCGGTCCACAATGCCGTTGTTGCCGGGGCGTTCGTAGCCCAGTACGGTTTCATTGCCGAAGATCAGCTCCTGCTTTTCACCGATGGGGGTCATGGTGTCCGGGTCCATCTCCACGCCGTAGATGGGCGTAGTATTGGAGCAGCCCCAGTAGAAGTACACCCGGCCGTCATCATCGCAGAACAGATCCGGGTCCCAGAAAGCAAAGGGCGCAGATACTTCGGTAAACGGCTCGGTCAGGGGGTCAGCGGTGCGCAGGATGGGACAGTTGCGCCCCTTGCGGCTGGCGCAGAAGTACAGGAAATCGCCCACCTGCCGCACATCGGGGGCATAATCGTAGATCAGCAGATCCGGGTCTGCATGGAAGTCCCAGTGCAGCAGGTCGTCCGAATACCAGAAGCCTGCCGACATGGAAACAAAGAGATAATATTTGCCCTTGAAGGATACCAGCGTGGGGTCTGCACCCTCCCGGAAACCTGCTGTACGGGGACCTTCCTTCATGTGCTGGTAACGGTAGCCCAGATCAAGGGGGTTACAATAGGTTTGTTTCATCGAATCACTCCTTGGAAATGCCCTGCAACACACGGTTCAGCTGCTTGATGTCCTCTTCCGAAGCGCCGGCCTGCATCAGCATGGATTCAATGGTCATCCGCCGCATGGCGCGCTCCATCATCGCCACCAGAGCCGGGTTGTCCTTCACGGCGGCGGCAACATCTCCGCGGGCAGCGGCGGCTTTATCAGAGATCTGCTTCAGAATGGGACCAACTTTCGGGTCTGCCGTGGCGGCAGCCATGTTGTCCTTGACCGACCAGCAGCTTTCGTCCAGCTCGCCGTCAAACCAGTTGGTCACGTTCTTGCGGTTGTCCATGGCGTAATCCGGGTTGGGGGCGTCTACCTTGTTCACCAGGATCACGCTGCTGTGCTCACCGGAGCGTGCCTCAATGCTGTGTTTGCCGGTGATGGGCAGCTGGAAGGTGAATACCTTGTCGCCCTGCTTGGTCTCCACCAGCTGACCGTCCTTGTACAGCGAGACCTCCGGCAGATTGGAGTAGACCTTGATCTCGGTCACATCCTCGGCGCGGTCCACATAGCGGCTGCCACACAGGTGCACGAACGGCTCCTTGCTCCAATAGGCCTTGTAGAGATAGAAGGGGTCTTTTTTCAGCTTGCGGTCAAAGGTGACAAGTCCCTTCTGGTTTTCGCCGTGCTTGCCGCCCTCATCGCGGCCATCGGCGGCAAAATCAAACATATTCCACACATGAGTCGCCCACAGCCAAGGACGGTCGGCGATCATCTTTGCGATATGCTCATGGTAAATGCACTGGTAGCTCTCGGTGTAGTCGCCTTTTTCCGGGTGGCTGCTCTGGTACTGGGGGTTGGCGTCTGCGCCATACTCCGAAAAGCCGATGCAGCGGTCAGGGTAATCGGCGTGGTACTTGTCAAAGAACTCGTCGTTCTGCTCCAATTCGCCCAGATACCAGCCGAAGTAGAGGTTGTAGCTGTTCACATCCGGGATCTCCAGAATGGGGCTGGTGGTCTCCAGCATAAACACGTTTGCCATGGTGGTCTTGCGGGTGGGGTCCAGCTTGTGCGCCAGCTCGTTCAGCAGACGGTGGTTTTCCAGCAGATCCTCGTTGACAGCAGAAGCAGCGGTGATCTCGTTGGACAAGCCCCACACGGCAATGCAGGGGTGGTTGTAGTTCTGGACGATCAGCTCTTCCATCTGGGTCAGGGTGTTGGCACGGCCGTTGGTCATGTGCATGGTGATGTAGGGGATCTCTGCCCAGATGACAAGACCCTTTTCATCACACAGGTCGTAGAAATACTGTGCGTGCTGATAGTGTGCCAGCCGGATGGTGTTGGCGCCCATTTCCAGAATGATGGAGATATCCTCCTCCATCATTTCGTTGGTCAGGGCATTGCCCGCACCCTTACGGTCCTGATGGCGGGAAACACCGCGCAGCGGATATTCCCTGCCATTCAGGATAAAGCCCTTCTGGGGGTCGATCTCAAACTTGCGGCAGCCGAACCGGGCGGAGGTCTCCTCGCCATTGTCCAGCTTGGCAGATACGGTGTAGAGGAAGGGGTCGTCCACGCCATCCCACAGGTGGGCGTTGTTCAGCGTGAAAACAACCTTTGCGGTGCCCTTTTCCACCGGGGCGGTGAGGGTCTGACCCTCCAGTGCAAAGGTCACGGTCTGTGCGCCCACCACGGCGGCTTCCACGGTGACCTCGGCGGTCTTGGCAGCAAGGTCGGTGACGATGGGGGTCACCTTCAGTGCCGGTGCGCCATTAGCGGGCAGGGCAAAGTGCTCTGCCGGGACAATGTGCAGGGTCACATCCCGGTAAATGCCGCCGTAGAAAGTAAAGTCCGCTTTCTGGGGATATACGGTGTCGTTGTCGCGGTTGTCCACGGAAATGGCCAGCAGATTTTCCTCTTTGAGGTGGTCGGTCAGGTCTACCCGGAAGGTGGAGTAGCCGCCCTTGTGCTCGGCCAGCTTTTCACCGTTCAGGTAGACGGCGGCGGTCATGGCTGCGCCGTCCAGCTGCAAAACAGCCTTGCCGCCTGCCGGGATGGCGGGCTTTGCCAGGGCCAGCGTATACCAGCAGGTGCCGCGGTAGTAATCGTTGCCGCCGTCCTGACCGTCCACTGCGTTCCAGGTGTGGGGCAGAGCAATGGCCTCACCCATAACAGCGGTGGGGATGCCGGGGTTCTCCTTGGTAAAATGCCAGTCGCTCTGATTCAACAGGATGGTCTTGCTCATGGTAAAAACTCCTTTATAAAAGATGGATGGAATCAGCAAAGACCGAAAGAGCGTATGAGCCCTTTCGGTCTTTGCAGGGTGTTACTGCATCTGTTCTGCAATTACTTCATGACGAAGGGCTTCTTTCTTATCTGCGATGCGCTTCTGGACGTTGACCATTTCTTCCTTGGTCAGCGGGCAGCCCAGCATGGCGATCAGGGTGATGGCCCAGCCCAGCATGGGCAGACCGAACTTGATGGCAAGGGTCATCCAGAAGATGCCGCTGGTGTAGGGATCCGTGGGCTGGGGCATGGTGGTGGTGTAACCCAGAAGGGCGACCGCACCGGTGGCGATGACAGCAGCCACCGAGGTGATGAGCTTGTCCACCAGACTGTAAGTACCAGAAACGACAGCCGGGATATAGCGGCCGCTGCGGTCCAGCTCATAGTCGATGGTATCGGCCATGTAAGAAGTGTTGGAGGTAGTAATGCACATCATGGAACCGTTCTGCAACAGAGTCAGCAGGACGTAAACGATCATGTTCCAGCTGCCGATCACACCGATCTGACGAGTGTCGGTAAAGATGAAGAACAGGAACAGCACAGAGGCGATGGCCATGCTGACGCAGGTCCAGGTCACGATGCCCTTCTTGCTGCCATTTTTGCCCACATACTTTGCACCGAAGGCCGCAAAGAAGATGGAAGGCACCATGCTGATCACGCCAAGGGTGGTAGCAAGACCCATGTTGCCGATGAGGATGCCGTTCAGCATCGTGTTGATGATGGCCTGGCTGCCTACCTGCTGTGCCAGCTTATCGGAAGCGTTGGAGGCGATGTAGCACTGCAGGGGCTTGTTGTGCTTGAGCACCTCAAGAATATCCGCAGTTTTCAGCGGCTCGTGTTTTTTGCTGGTGCCCTCGAAGTTTTCGGGCTTATCGTAGGCGGAGATACCGGCGCAGACGATCAGGGTGCCGATGCCGGCAATGATCAGCACGATGGTGCAGACCGTGCTGAGGAAATCCTGATTAAAGGTGCCGCCGCACTTGGGCAGGATGACGGTGTAGATCAGCATACTCATGCCCATGGGCACGAAGTAGTTCAGCGCAGTGGTCCAGACACCGATGGTGGGACGCTGGCGGGGATCGTTGGTCATGATAGCCGGCAGGGTCTGGGCGGTCATGTTGGTGACGGTATAGCCGATGATGTAAATAATGTAGGTCAAAACGAACACCGGCAGACCGAAGCCCTTGCTGGAGCACAGGTTGAACATACACAGCAGGCCGACAGCCTCGATCAGGTAGCCGCTGATCAGCAGAATACGCAGCTTGCCGAAACGGGTGTTGACGCGGTCGTAGATGAACGCCAGCATCGGGTCGGTAAAGCCGTCCAGAATGCGAGCCAGCATCAGGATGAGACCGACGGCTGCAGTGGTGATGCCGTAGCCGATGCTGGCAGAATAACTGGCCATACCGATCAGGGAATAGACGCTCATGCCCACAAAAGCGTTGCAGGCGTAACAGATGATCTGCCAGAGCTTTGCACGGCGGTACTGGACGCCGTCTACTTCACTGGCACTGGGTTTCTTTTGGAACATAATGATTTTCCTCCTTTTTGTGTGAACTGAGTTCCGCTTTTTCTGACACCAGAATAACAGAATGCAACAGCCACTGTCGGATGAAAAACGATAGTTAAGGATAAAAATTCGTGCAATAATTTGTGATGCGCGAATTTGCGTCCGCCTTCGCGATTTATTGTCCCGTAGGGGCAAAACAGGTCTGCTACAATAGCCTCAACAAGCAACACGCAGGAAGGGAGAACCATCATGCAGAAATTTGAAAAAGGCTTTTTCATCGGTGCTGCAACAGCAGCCCATCAGGTAGAGGGCAACAATACGAATAGTGACTACTGGGCACAGGAACAGCTGCCCCATTCCAGCTTTACGGAGCCAAGCGGCATTGCCTGCGACCATTATCATCGGTACGAAGAAGATATCAAGCTCTTGGCTGATGCCGGGCTGAACGCCTACCGCTTTTCTATCGAGTGGGCACGGGTAGAGCCGGAGGAAGGAAAGTTCGATCCGGAAGCTATCGAGCATTACCGCAAGGTGATCGCCTGCTGCAAAGCGCATGGTGTAGAACCCATCGTCACTCTACTGCACTTCACCAGCCCGAAATGGCTCATCTGCAAGGGCGGCTGGGAAACCGAAAGCACCGTAGAGGATTTTAAACGTTATGTGACCTATGTGATGGAACAGCTGGGCAGCGAGCTGCGCTATGTCTGCACCATCAACGAGGCCAATATGGGCTTGCAGCTTGCCGCGATCTCCAAGCGGTTCCGTCTGATGGCAGAACAGGCTGCCCAAAATGCCGCATCGGCCGGAAAGTCTGCCGAGGGCACGGTGCAGGTGGGCATGAACTTCCAGAAGATGATGGAAAACATGAAGTATGCCGCCATGGAGAATGCACAGGTGTTCGGCACACCCCAGCCGAAGATCTTTGTCAGCGAGCGCACCCCGGAAGGTGATCTGCTGGTGATGCGTGCCCATGCAGCCGCACGGGATGCCATCAAAGCCCTCTGCCCGCAGATCAAGGTGGGTCTGACCCTCTCGCTGCACGACCTGCAGGCACAGCCCGGCGGCGAAGCCTTTGCCGAGGCCGCATGGCAGGAGGAGTTCACCCATTATCTGCCTTATATCAAAGACGATGATTTTCTGGGTGTGCAGAACTATACCCGCACCCTTTATGGCCCGCAGGGGCAGCTGCCGGCACCGGAGGGCGCAGAACTGACCCAGATGGACTACGAGGTCTATCCGCAGGCACTGGAACACGTCATTCGCAAGGTGGCAGAGGAATTCAAGGGTGACCTGATCGTGACCGAAAACGGCATTGCCACCGCCGATGATACCCGCCGTGTGGCGTTTATCCGGCAGGCACTGGATGGCGTGCAGCACTGCATTGCCGACGGCATCCCGGTGAAGGGATACTTCCATTGGAGTCTGATGGACAACTTTGAGTGGCAGAAGGGCTATGCCATGCAGTTTGGACTGATCGCCGTGAACCGCGAAACGATGGAGCGGACAGCAAAGCCCAGCCTTGCGGTGCTGGGTAGTTACACAGAAAGATAAGCTGCAATAGCAAAAAACAGGCTGCGGAAGATGCTTCTTGCAGCCTGTTTTGGCTCAGCGGGAAAGATGCAGACCATGGACACCATCCGCAACCACGGCGGCGATCACATCAATTTGTTTTTGTGCCAGTTTTGCGTCGGTGTTCAGAAGCCCGGAAAGACCGTTCATTACAAAAATCAGGATCGCACCGACATTTTCATATTGAGAAGGCTCGATGTTATCACTTTTGATCTGTTCCAGAACGGCATCCCGCAAATGCTGTGTAAAGCGGTTCATCGCTGATGCAGGAACCACGCCGAGATAATCGGTCGCCTGCTGGAGATTAGCAAACATCTCCCGCACAAAAGCCTCCGGCGTATCCAGCAGCTGCTGTGCGCCGCCCATATTGTCGCAGACGAGCTGGACCGTTTGCCGCTCCATTTCGGCGGTGAGGGCATCCAGCGTTTCATAGTGGGAATAAAAGGTCGTTTTGTTGATCTCGGCCCGTTCGGCAATTTCTTTGACCGTGATCTTTTCGATCGGCTTCTCCCGCAGCAGGGCAACAAATGCTTTCTGAATGGCACGCTTCGTTTTTTTGACCCGGATATCCATAGAATTCCTCCGTCAATGTATTTCATAAATGGTGCTTAACCAACGCTTTGGACGTGATCCGTTGCTTAAACACCGGACACGCCGGAAACTGCTGATTGCAGCTCCTGCGCCACAGTGTTATTATAGCACCACAGGGATGGATAAGCAACTGATGGTTGCAAATCTGATTCGTAAATACGATAAATCATCGGGAGACCATCCACGATGAAGTGGAATGGCTGAAGCAGAGTAACATGATCTGAGAAAAAGGAGAATGAAAATGATGGATTTTAACAGTGTCAAAGGCAAAGTGGCCATCGTCACCGGCGCAAGCCGTGGCATCGGCCGGGCCATTGCCGAGTGCTTTGGCGAAAACGGCATGAAGGTGGTCTGTGCAGCCCGCAGTGCAGAACAGGGGCGGGCTGTGGCAGATGGCATCTGCGCCAAGGGCGGCGATGCCATCTTTATCCAGACCGATTGCAGCAAGGCTTCTGCCATCAAAGAACTGGTGGATAAGACGGTGACGCACTACGGCAAGCTGGATGGCGTTGTCAGCAACGCAGGCATCGGCATGGGCGGCACACCGCTGCATGAGTATGAGGTAGAGGATTACGAGAAGATCTTCTCCCTGAACAGCGAGGGCGTCTTTGCCGGGATGAAGTACGGCGCCAAGGCCATCCTCAAGAGCCACAGCGAAGGCGGATTCCTCATCAATGTGGCATCGGTGGCGGGTCTTGTGCCCCAGCGTGGACAGGCGCTGTACAGTGCCACCAAGTTCGGCGTGGTCGGCATGACCCGCGCAGCGGCGCTGGATTACGCAGAATACGGCATTACCGTCAACGCTATCTGTCCCGGCTACACCAGAACCAGCATTTTCGGGGATGCACCGGCTGCGGCCATGGACTTTTTTGCATCCGACTGCCCGGCAAAGCGGATGGGCGACCCGGAGGAGTGCGCTGCATTGGCACTTTTCCTTGCCAGCGGTCTGGCACGGTACATCACTGGTGCAGCCATCCCGGTGGACGGCGCACTGTCTGCCGGACACCAGAGCATCAGCAGCTGGAAGCACCCGGAAATTTTGACCGGCGGCAAGCTGAACAGCCAGAGCACGATTGCAGCACTGATGGAAAACGAGGCCGCAAAAGCCATCGTGGAGCAGTACCTGCCCGGTTTTGCCGACAACCAGCAGGCAAAAGCTGCCTACGGCATGACATTTGGCAAGATCGGCCCTATGCTTGGGCTGCCGGAAATGGCGCTGAAAGCACTGCTGGATGCGCTGGACAACCTGTGACCGAAGCAGCTCGGAAAGCCTCTTTGACAGGGGCTTTCGTTTTGCCTGCGTGCGGTTGATTTTTGGGAGGAGACCATGAAAAACGAAGCACTTTTCCGTACCGGCTCTGTCTGGAAATCCATCATTTCCATGGCGGTGCCCTCCATTATCATTATCCTTGTCATGGTGCTGTACAACATGGCGGATATGTTTTTTGTGGGCTGTCTGGGAGATACCGCACAGGTGGCGGCGGTCTCCGTTGTGGGGCCGGTGTTTTCGATCCTTTCGGCAGTAGCGACCATGCTTGGCGCAGGCAGCAGCGCCATCATTGCACGCTGCTTTGGCGCAGGCGAGATCGAGCAGGGCAAGACTTGCTCCTCGCTCTGCTTCTGGAGCAGCTTTTTTCTGGGCGTTCTGGTCAGTATCGGTCTGCTGGTGAGCAGAGTGCCGCTTCTGGGGGTGCTGGGCTCAAATGCAGAATTTTTTCCCTATGCAGAGCGGTATCTTCAGGTCCTTGCACTGGGTGCGCCGCTTTTTATCCTGTCCAACAGTATGGCGATGCTGGTGCGTGCAGAGGGCGCAGTAAAAGAAGGCCTGATCGGCAATCTTCTGGGCACGCTGGTCAACTGCATTTTTGACCCGCTGTTCATTCTGGTGCTGAACTTCGGCGTCAGCGGTGCTGCTGCTGCCAGTGTGCTGGGCAATCTTGTGGCAACGGGCTGCTATCTGCGCTACATCGTCAAACACGGCACAGTGCTGACCATTGATCTCCGTCCTGCTCTGAAAAAACCGCAGATGCTGGGTGAGATGCTGGCCATTGGTCTGCCCAACGGGATCAGCAGTCTGCTGGCAGGGTTTGCCTCCTCCTTCAGCAACCGGCTGCTGGTGACCCACGGCACGGCGGCGGTCGCAGCCATGGCGGCAGCGGGCAAGACGACCATGATCATCAGTATGATCGCCATGGCGATCTGCATGGGTTGCCAGCCGCTTCTGGCGTACAGCTACGGTGCAGGCGACACGAAGCGCCTGAAGCAGCTTTTGAAGGATCTGATCCTGCTGACCGTTGTTTTTGGTGTTCTTGCCGGGGCGGCCAGCTTTGCCGGACGCAATGCCCTGATCGGGATGTTCATCAAGGAAGAAGGAGCATTCCGTCTGGGGACGCAGCTGGTGGTCTATCTGGTGCTGGGCAGCCCGGTGATCGGTCTGACCTATCTGGCAACCAGCCTGCTGCAATCCGTGGGCAGGGCAAGTGGTGCGGTGGTGCTCTCTCTTTTGCGGCAGGGGCTGCTGCTGATCCCGTTGCTGTACCTGATGAATGCGCTTTGCGGGGTGCAGGGCATTGCGGCGGCGCACCTGATGGCAGACGTGGGCGCTGCGGTCATCTCCGCAGGCATCCTGCTGCACTGGCTCCGGGCATCGGTAGAAAAAACGGCAGAAGTATGATATACTGTTTCCATCAATGAGCCGGAGGGATTATGCATGGATGTTCTCCAGAATATGATGCTGTTTTCCGAGCTTGTCCAGTGCGGCGGAAATGTATATACATGGTGCTATGATGCACAGGGGAAGCTCTTGCGAAGCAACTGCCCGGACGAGGCATTTCTTGCCAGTGCATTTGAACTGTTCGGCTGCAAACAGCGGATGCTGGAGCATGGGGATCGGGACGATGTACCTGTTACCTTGGGGACGGCATTGGGTCTTTTGTGGGGCGCAGCCTTTGAAAAGGAAGAGGGAGAACTGAAGCGTGTCTGGGTCATCGGGCCAGTGTTCTATCAGGATGTGACAATGCGCGGGATCGAGGAAGGGCTGAAATATTACAGCAAGCTGGAGATCAGTGTGGCATGGACGATCCAGCTTTACAAAGCCCTTGAAAAAGTTCCTACCCTGCAAAACACCATTATGAACCGCTATCTGCTGATGATGCACTACTGCCTGACCGGGCAGCGGCTGGAGCTGAGCAGTGTGAACAGCAGTGCAGCACAGGACGAACGGCTGAAAAACGATGCGATTCCCCATGACCGGCATAAGATCTGGATGGCGGAGCAGGGAATGCTGCAAATGGTCCGCACCGGAGACCTGAATTACAAGCAGGCACTTTCCAACAGTATGAGCATAAGCGCAGGCGTGCCGGTGCAGAGCAGCGATGTTCTGCGCCAGAGTAAGACTTCCATCATCGTGTTCACCTCGCTGGTGTGCCGTGCCGCCATTGAGGGCGGCCTTTCCCCGGAGGAGGCGTACTCGCTGGGGGACAGCTACATTCAGACGGCAGAAGCGGCAAAATCGTTGGATGAACTGAGCCCGCTTGCAATGATGATGTACGATGATTTCATTCGGCGTGTCCACAAACACCGGACGAACCCCAACCTCAGTATGCAGATCCAGAAATGTGTGGATTATATCGAGATGAATCTGGACAAAAAGATCGTGGCGGAAGATCTTGCCGCTCTGGTGGGCTACACAGAATACTACCTCACCCATAAATTCAAGGAAGAAACGGGTCTGAGCGTCACGAACTATGTGAAGTTTGCAAAGGTCGAACGCGCGAAGGTTCTGCTGAAAAGCACAACGCTCAGCGTCCGGGAAATTTCCGAGCAGCTTGGTTTTGCCACCCGCAATTATTTCAGCGCAGTCTTTCAGCAGGTCGCCGGAAAAACACCTATGGAGTTCCGGGAAACATAAAGCAGAACAGGCATCCTGCGATACCATTTGGCGGTATCGGACAGGATGCCTGTTCTGCTAGGATGAAGAAAAATGAGGGAAGAATAGCTCAGTTAAGGAACTTCTCGTTCAGGGTCACGCCAAAGTCGTGGGCAATGGCACGCAGGTCATCGTCGGTGATGGTCTGCCGGATGATGCCGCCGCCCATGGAGAGCACCTTGATGTAGATCTCAGCACTCTTTTCGATGGTGTGGGCAAGACCAAAAGTGATGTCAAAGTCCGGACCGGAGGCAAACAGACCGTGCTGTGCCCAGACGGCTGCCTGATAGTGCTTCATCAGCTCACTGGTGGCCATGGCAATGTCTGCCCCGCCGGGCACCATCCACGGGCAGACACCCACGCCCTCCGGGAACACCACCGGACACTCGGTGGCGCTCTGCCACAGGGCACGGGTGAAATCCCGGTCGGTCAGGGGCAGAATGTAGGTCAGGGCAATCACATTGGTGGCGTGGCAGTGGTAGATAACGCGGTTTGCGCCATTGGTGGCAGCCTTGCGGACACTGTGGTTCATAAAGTGGCTGGGAAACTCGGATGTGGGCTTTGCGCCGTCCTCCAGGCCCCAGACGATGCGCCAGCTGTCGCCCTTTTCGTTGATCTCCACAATGCCGATGCTGTGGACAGGGTCCGGCTCCACGTTGCGGAAAAACTTGCCGGAGCCGGTAGTGATGAAATACTCCCCCGCCAGATTATCGGCCTGCACGCCCATGTTCACCCATTCGCGGGGCTGCGGGTCAAAGAAGAGGCGGCACTGTGCCACTTCTTCTTCCT
>ENA-OPZZ01000004-OPZZ01000004.1-human-gut-metagenome-genome-assembly--contig:-NODE-4-length-141952-cov-27.549699_pt1 | contig 141952 bp, 116 predicted proteins | sample MGYA00242487_ERZ504511 | MGnify/ENA primary metagenome ERZ504511 (study PRJEB26092, sample SAMD00036241) | human gut metagenome | host: Homo sapiens | study: EMG produced TPA metagenomics assembly of... | reverse complement strand
GGAAAATATCATCATTTGTTCTCTTTTTTTATCTGCGTTTTTGGTCATCATAAAAAACACCGCCCTTCTGATATTTATTATATCAGAAAAGCGGCTCCAACAATAGCAAAACCCTGCAAAAGCAGGGCTTTGTCTACAGTCTGAAAGATTCCCATTTGGGAATCTTTTCCTACGTCGTCTCTCTCTATCAGCTTTGTTCCGAACACCATGTGCTGCACGCTTGGTTTCTCATCATCCGCCGCTTCAATGTCTTCCAATATCATATCAGCCGCCCGCTGTCCCATCTCACGACCCGGCAGCTCCATGGAAGTCATGGCTGTCTCAAGCATTCCTTAATGAATCAACCAGTTATAATCTTTTCTGCAATCAACAATATACTCCACATATACCGTATCATCCTGTATCTGATAAAGAACCAGATACCATTTTTCAATAAACATCTTATGATATTTATTTGGTGGAATGTACGCTTCTTCAAAGAATGGAAAACGCTGCGGCATATGATTCAAGGAACGGATTGCTGCTATTATTTCCTTCTTTTTTGTGCTGGCGGCATCTTTATTAACCTGAGCTATAAACCGAATATGCGCTCCCAACATCCTCTTTGCCCTGTCAGAAACAATTACTTTGTACTTTTTATCTGTCATTCACTATACCTCTGCAATCACATCCTCAAGATATGCGTCCAGTTCATCTACTGTGCATCCACTTCTCCCTGCCATCCGATCCTCTTCTACTGCAAGCAGTTCCTCCCTTAACTTCAACATTTTTTCTCTACGATTGAAGGTTTCTATATCCATGACAACCAGATCACCTTCTCCGTTTTTTGTAAGAAATACGGGTTCTGCAGTCTTACGACACATATCTGCAATCTCATTATAATTTTGACGGATTGCTGCTGATGGACGAATATTCATACTAGCACCTCCTCAAGTTAATCATAGTAATATTCTAACTATATTATATCTTTTTATCGCTATCTCGTCAATTTGATTTTCCTTTTCCGTAGAATGTTTTAATCCATCTCAAGTATGCTCTGAATTCTGATTCGTTGATAGAATAGTCGTCGTTAAGTGGTACTGATACTGCTGGGAAAATTGTCTTGAAATTTTTTACTTTTGCCATTTTTATTGTCTCCTTTTTCTTGTATGAGATAACATGATTTTTAATGTTTCATAACAATGCGCATTGTTCATTTCTTTCTATGCAAACGTTTGTTGTTTGCTATGATTAGGTTATATCACACAAAAAAGAGACGGTCAATAAAATAACCGTCTCCTGCAATTTGTTGCATAAATCAGAGAAATAGTGGGGTTAACTGCAATAATTTTCGCATTATATGTGTTACTTTTTATGTTGATTTTTATCAACATATTTGTTATCATATGTTCAGGCTTTATGCCTAGGGTGCTACTTCACATTGACGTGAATGGCGGTTCGCTTTGCGCTGAGAGTTTATAGCTCCGATTACATAGATCATCTCTCATTTGAGAAATCTTGGAAAGGAGAATTGGCCTATGCTGACCATTACTGACCTTATCGCAGTTATTTCACTGTGTGCGACTTTTTATAGCCTTGGTTACGTGCGTGGAAAGCATGATTCCAAGACGCAAAAATAACCGCCCAACGACCTGAGAAAACTTGAGCGGTTATTTAACCAATTAAAAACATCAGGCGAACCGTCATCGGTAGCACCTTTCTATTTATTATATTAGCATTTCTTTTTTCTTATGTCAAACAAATCTTTCAACTCTTTACCTCACACGATGTGCAAGTTACTGCTCACATGATGTGCAACCAGCAGCCTCACACCGCACTGTCACTCTATTCTTTCCATCCAGCGTACATGTAAACAAGCTTAACGCCCACTCTCCGCTTGTCATGTCCTTCACGCTTTGTGGAGTCAGTGCCTCTACCGCCGCCACTTTGTATTCGAACCGGTTCCCGGCTGCATCTGTGAAGATCACCTCAGTTCCAACTTCCAGTTCCTTCAGCTTCCCGAAATATGTTCTGTAATTATGTACCGTGATCACGAGATTATCCAGATAAGCACTGCCCGAATAGCGACAAGGTGCCCTCTTCAGAAACGGATAGCTCCACTCACTCAGTACCGGAAGCTTCAGGTCAATCGCCGGTATCTCAAGAATTCCTATACATGCCGCGCCGTTGCTTTTATCGATTTAAGATAGGTGTCAGCAGCTTCCTGTGCTGCCTGAAATACGCCGCTTAACTGCATTGCTGCATCAGCAATTGACCCTGACTTCTCAATCGTAATTTCTCTGTCCTTAAGCTGTGCCTCAGCTTCGTCTAGTCTAGCCTGAAGCTCTATCTCCCGTTTTTTCATCAATATTGTTGCGGTATATTTGTGATTTCTTGTGAATTTTCACCATTTTTCCGTATTTTACACCAAAAAGAGACAGAGCCTTTTCTCGCATTGGAAAAGTATCTGTCTCTTAATTTTTCATCTCTTTCAAAATTGATTAGAATTCAGCGATCACTGTCTCGCCCTGTACTGCATCCATTCCTGTGTGCAGCTTCATATCCGGATAATCGTCTCCGTTCGTAACTACGAGAATACATGTTTTCTCATATCCTTGTGCTTTGATCTTCTCCGGATCAAATGAGAGCAGCTTGTCTCCTGCGCTTACCTTATCTCCTTCTTTCACGAAGTACTCGAATCCGTCACCTTCCATGTTCACTGTGTCGATTCCTTCGTGGATCAGAAGCTCTACTCCGTTCGCAAGTGTAAGTCCAACTGCATGTCTGGATCCTTCCATCAGTACAGATACTGTTGCGTCACATGGTGCCACGATCACATTCTCAACCGGCTCGATTGCAAGTCCGTCACCTAATGCTTTAGATGAGAACACTTCGTCCTTTACTTCCTCGATTGGTACTACTTTTCCTGACAGATAAGCCTTTACGGCAAATGCCTTTTTCTCCTCTGCAGGAGCCTGTTTTTTCTTAAAAAATGAAAACATACCTACTTCTCGCCTCTTTCTTTTAAACATTGTCCATTGGTCTCAATTACGGTCTTATACCAGTCAAATGATTTCTTCTTTGTACGTCTAAGCGTTCCATTTCCATTGTCATCTTTATCGACATAGATAAAGCCATAACGCTTTTTCATTTCACCGGTTGAAGCACTAACTAAATCAATGCACCCCCATGAAGTATAACCCATAATTTCCACACCGTCAATCTCTACAGCGTCCATCATAGCCAAAATATGTGCTTTTAAATATTCTATACGATAGTCGTCTTCCACATAACCGTTCTCATCCGGCTGATCCACCGCACCAAGTCCATTTTCTACGATAAAAAGCGGCTTCTGATATCTGTCATACAGTGCATTCATTGTAATACGAAGTCCCAGCGGATCGATCTGCCATCCCCATTCACTTGCTTTCAGATGTGGATTCTTTACTGTAGCAAATACATTTCCATCTGTTGTGTCAACGCTTGCATCCGCACTTGCGCATCTGGAAGAGTAGTAAGAAAATGAAACAAAATCAACTGTATTTTCTTTCAGGAGTTTTTCATCTTCTTCTGTAATATCGAGCTGGATTCCTTCTCTTTCGAAGAATTTCTTTGCATAAGCCGGATATTCACCTCTTGCCTGTACATCAATGAAGAAGTAATTTTCACGATCTTTTCCCATCGCTTTCCATACATCTTCTGGCGCACAGGAGTATGGATATGTCTGACCTGCTGCCAGCATACATCCGACCTTATTCTCTGGATCGATCTCATGAGCGATTCTTGTTGCTTCTGCAGACGCTACCAGTTCATGATGTGCTGCAAGATATTTCGCCTGTGTCTCATTTTCTCTTTCTTTAAAGACAAGTCCCGCCCCCATAAATGGAAGGTGCAGAATCATGTTGATCTCATTAAATGTCAGCCAGTATTTTACAAGTCCTTTGTATCTTGTAAAGAGTACTGTTACAAGTTTCTTATAGAACTCAATCAGTTTTCGGTTCTTCCAGCCTCCGTACTCTTTGGTCAGATGAATCGGGCAATCAAAATGTGTAATTGTAACAAGTGGCTCAATTCCGTATTTGTGGCATTCTTTAAATACATTTTCATAGAATTGAAGTCCTGCTTCATTTGGTTCTGCATCATCACCGTTTGGAAAGATTCTTGACCAGGCAATCGACAGACGAAATGTCTTGAAACCCATTTCACCTAGAAGCGCGATATCTTCTTTGTAATGATGATAGAAATCGATTCCTTGCATTGCCGGATAAACATGCTCTGTGTCCGGCTCTAACGTCTCTCCATGTCCAAGCATTACCTTGAATCGGTCTTTTCCTGCCGGACATATATCGACATTGGCCAGCCCTCTTCCATCCACATTATATGCACCCTCACACTGATTTGCTGCTGTTGCGCCGCCCCACAAAAAATTTTCCGGTAAACTCATCTTACTCCTCCTGCTGAATTTTTCTGATTTTTCTGATTTATTTTCCCATGTAAAGATGCACCATTCCTTCAACGCCAAACGGTTCAATTGGCAGATAATGGCTGATTGCATCTCTCATCTGTGTACCTAGTGTATTTGTTACCTCAATTGCCAGCTGGTTCTCACCCTCTTTAAGAAGTCCTGTCAGTTCAAAGCGATATGGCTTACAGATACGAACACCTGCGGATTTTCCATTTACAAACACTTCCGCTGTCTCATAGGCATTGCCCAGATCAAGCCAAATACTTCTTTCTATATTTTTCTTTTCTAGCTGGGTTGTTCCTTCATAGCGCACGGTTCCGGATTTATTTTCAAATCCTGTAATACTGCTGATCAGATCTAGCTTTTCTGTCGGAACTGTTTCTATGAATTCTGGATAGGAACAGCTGTCTGCAAATGTTACTTTCCATTTTTCCGGAAGCAGATTGGTTCTGTCTTCCATTTCACCATCTGTGCCAAATGACTTCTTGCCACTTTCTCTATCAAATTCTCCAGTGAAACCAGCCTCCAATTTTTCTGCAATCGCCTTCACTTGACTTTCTTCTCCCTGAAGAAATACCACTGATTCATATGGTTGCAGAACAAGCCTTGCTGTCTGTGATACTTCTGTCAAAGTATTGGCAAATGCATCGTAACGGTAGACTGCATTTCCGTCTGAAATTGTCAGTTCTGTGTCGATTGTATTTCCGATATTTTCATTAAATAACATAAGACAATACACATTATTTTTCATATATTCTCCGACTGCAAGCTCCGGATACGCATTAGTAAATTTTACTGCCTGATATTGTCCTAATTCTTTCTGCACATCAAAGTTATAAATCTCTTTTTCAAGATAGATCACACGAACTCCCGACTGCTCTAATTGACTAAGAAGCTCTTTTCCCTGCTGTGGCAGGAAAGTGCTATAAGGAACAACCAGCACCTCAAAATTCTGTCCATTGATACTGTACTGTTTCTCCTGCAGCTCTGCGCCCGCAAGGTAATCCAGTGAAATGATATCAAAGCTGATCTGATGTTCTGTTAGTGCTCTTGCCGGTTTCTCGATTGGCATATACTCTCCGCCCCATTCCTGCTCAGCCGGGTAGAGCACTCCGACTTTCGCCGGGTGTGTTCCATCCCGGAACAATTCCATCAGACGATTCACATAATTACTGAATGTTGAGAAATACCGAAACTGCGGATTCATTCCATGCGCATAGAAATGCGGTGGGCAGTCGAAGTCCGGGAATTTCTTTGGATCAAAAGCATGTGGAACAATGTGATTGATTCCACGGACGATCAGGTGATCTGCGATCCATTTCATCATCTTCAGTCCTTCGTTCCATCCGTAAGCTCCGAAGGCTTCACACATAGAATTACCGTTCTTGAGTGGATCTAAATGTGCTGCGGATGAAGCCAGTTTTGCAAGTGCATAATGGTAAAATTCTCCATTGCTTCCACCGGTATTGAATGCGTCATGATGATAATTCATCCCCGGAACGATCTGACCTCCGATCACATCGATTCCTGCGTAGTCCATCGTCTCCTGTCCACGGAAATAATGTCCTGTTCCGTAACCGAGTCTTGCATGTGCACCGTTGTCTTCAATTGTATGTCCAAGATACATCACACCATGTGCATGGCACCAGTCTGAAAGAACATTTGTAAAATTATCACGATACAGCGTTGTGATCAGATCCATGTAGCGGTAACGAATTTCTGCTTCAGCACCGTTTGCATTTACCCATAAAAGCGGCAGATATTTTGCATCAAATTCCAGCTCTTTTTCAAGGCCTTCTCTCCATGGAAGAACCATATCAGATCCGATTCGTGCTTCCGTTCCTTTTTCATTTCCAAATCTCGGTTCATCTGAGAAGAAACCTTTAATCAACGTTCCGAAATCATCTTTATAATGTGCATAGTGAGGTTCATAAACCTCATCAATGAGAATTTGCGTTGCTTCTTTTACAAGTGGATTAAGGTAATCTTTTGTCGCCTCTTCACCACCTTTTCTGGTTAGATACAGAATAAAAATACTCCACGCACCGTCTTTAACATCCAATGTCAGAAGGCGTTTTTCCATGTCCATGCAATCCGTAATATCCGTTAGTGTCTCTGCATCAACTGTATCTCCCTGCTCTGTATAACGGCTGCTTCGTTTTGCCATGTAGACTTTCAAGATTTTCTGCTCCGGATCCGGCTTGTCCCACGGTCTTCCTTTTAAAAGCTTTAAATCAATGCGCATCTGTCGCATCGGTCCTTGCACATCATAGCGACGCATATCCAGATATTTCTTCAGATACTGTGGATAGCATTCTTTTACTTTTCCATTCGCATATCCTGTTGGAAAATGGGAATCATCGAGAATCCAGACCTTCATCTCATTTTCTTTTGCTTTCGCAAGAATCAGATCCAGATCACTCCACCACTGCTCTCCAACGAAGTCCGGATGTGGGCGTGCCTCAATGCACACCCCTTTCATCCCACTCTCTGCTATCTTGTCCATATATTCACTCAATACCGCATGTTCTTCTCCATGCTGCCAAAAAAATGGATATAATCCGTTCTTCATCCTTCGTCTACCTCATATCATTACTATCTACAATTAATTTTTCTTTTTCTTCTTTTCCCTGTACAATATATGCCAGTACCGCTGAAACTCCAAAAGCGAGTACTGCACATGCGATAAATCCATAGAAGCTGACGTCCAGTCCAGCTGGATTAATCATTCCAGGAATACGGAAAAGTCCGTCTCCTGCAAGTGCATATAATTTTGCTCCGAGTCCTCCAAGAATTGCTCCGGAGATTCCTCCGCCTACCCATGCACAGGCAAATAATTTCATATTTGGCACAGCGATAGAATAGATTGCCGGCTCTGTTACTCCACAGAGTGCGGATGCAAGACTACCGAATCCGGCGCTACGTTTATCCGGATCTTTTGTTCTAAGTGAATATCCAAGTGCTACTCCGGCAAGTGCCCATACTGTCAATCCGAGAATCGCGTTGATTGGATCGCTTCCAAGTGTAAACAGGTTATTCATCAATACCGGGATAAATGCTGCATGCAAACCAAGGAGAACAACTAACTGCCAGAATGCTCCAAAAAGCAAGCCTCCAAGGATTGGACTGAAATTAAAGATTCCACAAACTACAGTTGAAAGTCCATTAGAAACATACTGCATAACCGGTCCGATCACTAAATAAGAAAGCGGAACTGTCAATGCAAGTACAACTGTAGGAACCATCATTAACTGAATCATCTCTGGAAGCACCTTCTTTGCCAACTTTTCCACCTTGCTTGCGAAGAAAGATGCCAGAATGATTGGGAATAATGTGTTCGCATAAGTTGTTGTAGATACCGGAATATGGAGGAATGTGATTCCACCTTCTGCTGCAATCGCTGCCACCAGATTCGGATATACAAGCGCTGCTCCGATTGCAGCCGTCGTATACGGATTACAATCAAAAATCTTTCCGCATGAAAATCCTACGATAATCGGCATAAAGTACATAATTGCATCAGATGCTGCATAAAGTACAAGGTATGTTCCATCTGTGTTTGTGAGGATACCCATTGTTGTAAGAATGACAAGGATTCCTTTCAAGATTCCTCCTGCGATCATTGGACCTATCATTGGCATGATACATCCGGAGATCACCTTAAAGAAACGGTTCCAAAGACTGTCTTTTTTCATCACCTGGTAATCTTCTTTATTTACCGCCTTACTGTTCCCTGTGATTCCGGCTTCTGTCTTTACAAACTTAACTACTTCACTTACATGAGTACCAATGATCACCTGGTACTGACCACCCTGATTCATAACGCCTTTGACACCCTTAATCTTGCTCACCTCATCCTTATTTGGAATTGTATCATCCTTCAAAACAAAACGTAAACGTGTCATACAATTTGATACACTAACAATATTTTCTTTCCCTCCAACAGCAGCTACTACTTCCTTTGCCAGCTGTCCATAATCTTCTTTTGCCATGATGTACGTTCCTCCCATTCATCACTCACACTTAATATCTAATAGTTTCTCGAAATGCATTTCTTTATTGTCTATATTATAGCCAACCACATATTAGAAAAAAATATCAGATTCCTCACTTTTTATTGACCATTTCCACACAATCTGCTACACTTCATGCAAAGGAGGTACCTGTCTTATGAATCTGAAAGCACTACATCATTATCTTACCACGTTATCCCCAAGTGAGGAGAAATATCGCAATGGATATGTCTATGATGGCTGGAAAGATATGCCGAGAAAACAATGTAATGGCGTAGAATACACTATATTGGACTTAGATGTTGCTTATTCCCCACTTGACAACAAGCCAGCCGATCACTCTCCCGGACTTAATGCGGAACTCTCGGAAATATCAATTAAGAAGAATTCCCGCTTCAGTACAGTTCCAGAACATATCCATACCCACATTGAGATTAACTATGTCTATTCCGGAAGCTGCCCGCAGGTTATTGACGGACACCCGATCACTCTGCAAAAGAACCAGGTTCTCCTGATTGACACAAACTGCCCGCACTCAATTGCTCCGCTTGGAGAGAATGATATCATGATCAGCATTATCCCCAAGACGGACTTTCTGCGTGAGCATATGTTTAATCAGTTTTCTAATGACAGTATACTCTCCCGCTTTTTTATTAATGCGATCAACGAAAAGACTGACCATGACCACTACCTGCTTTTCCACTCAGAAAACGACCGTAGAATTCCGATGTTCTTTAATGAACTGTTCTGTGAGTGCTTTGATCCATCCATTAATTCTACGGATATTATCATGCATCTTTTCTACACGATCATGGCGGAATTGATCAATGTCTATGAGGACGATTTGACAAAGGGAGACTCCTACTCACACAACAGCGTTGTGATTCCTATGCTGCGTTATATGGAACGGAATTTCAGAACATGTACACAGGAATCCGTCGCTGACTTTTTCCATATCAGTCCAAACTATGTCACGCGTCTTCTCAAGAAATATACCGGTATGACTTATATTCAATTAATCCAGGCGCAGAAACTGCAGACTGCTGCCAACCTGTTGAAACAGACAACACTTCCGGTAACCGAAATTGCTCAGCGAGCCGGATATGAAAATGTCACCTTCTTCTATAAGAAATTTCAGGAGAAGTATCACTGCCAGCCGGGGGAGTATCGGGGGTAGGTGAAAAACTTATACCCTTTATTTTACCTCTTCATAGGTTCAAAAAAGAAGAGTCAATATTTCTGGATTTCTTAACAAACTCGAATATTGACTCTTCTTCGCTATTATTTATAACTCAATTTTTTTGTTTATAAAATGTGGATAACTTTTCATAATCCCGCCAGATCCACCTCATATCTACATTTTTCCGAGGTTATTCGATGTGTTTCGTTACATTTTTCCGCGTTTTTTATCGGTTTCTGTAACATTTTTCTGCACTTTTTCACTATGTTTTGTAACATTATTCTCGCATCCCGATTAGAATCTTCTTTCCTTCAAATGCAAATCCATAATGTCTGATTTCTTCTTTTTTGAATCCACGTGCAAAAAGCTGTGCATCATAGTTCATTTCTTCAATCTGATTCAGCGCATGCTCCACTGTCTCTTCCAACGTTTTTTCTTTCCTTGAGTTACGAACTTTAAACTCCATAATGATTGCAGGATATTGTTTATCTCCCTGTTCCCTTGGAATCATCATTACATCATATCTTCCAAATCCGCTCTCTCGATTCGAACAGATTTCATATTGATCTGCCTGATCCGCAATCAATCCCAATACAAAGCCATGATAAAATCGTTCCGGCTCACTTGGTCCTTCTTCATTTCCTGATGTGTCAAAGTAACTAAATGTTGCCATTGAAACCTGATTCATATAATAGTTCATCGCATCCAGATCACCGGCGAGCAGTGCCTTCATAAATTGATTATAATTCGATCTGCTCTGATGAAACCATCCCTTAAATAAATTTGAGAACATTGCGGTTGTTTCCAAATTAGTAATCATCAGATGATACCATGGTTCTCTTAGAACTCCTCGATATTCTACGTCTGTTGCCTTCAGATATCCGCTTGCCAGCATCAGACTCCAGATGGCATTCTCATCCTGATCCAGCTGTTCAAACACAATCTGTTCGTCAAAATTTACTACGATTTCTTTTCCTTGCAGAAGCTCTTCCATCCGTTCTTTGATTTCCGATGAGGATTGTCTGATCAGTCGATTGATCAAACCATTCGAACTTGTATCTGCCCAATACGGACGCAATTGTTTTTTATCCAGATAGTTTGTGATAGACCACGGATTATAAATGTCTTTCTGTTTTCCAAATATAAATCCGTCATACCAGGATTTTACAAGCTGTTTTTCTTGTGACATTCCCATTGTTTCCAATGCATGGAATACTTCTTCTTCAGTAAATCCAAAGCTTGATTCATATTCTTCTGATGTTGTTGTAACAACATTTAAGTTGTTCAAATCAGAAAATACCGATTCCTTCGACACTCTCGTGATGCCAGTCATCATTGCTCTTTCAAGATATGGATTGGTTTTAAATGTTGCATTGAAAAAGTTTCTTATAAAAGCAATGAATTCTTCCCAATATTCATAGAGATATGCTTCTTGCATCGGTGTATCGTATTCGTCCAGAAGAATCAGAACTTTCTTCTCATAATAACGATACAGACAATTGGACAGATTCTTAACTGCATTGCAGATTGTATCATTTGCTACCGGTTCTTTCATTCCTGGATTCTTGGCGTAATTATCCAGTTCTTCAAAGCATCTTCGCTCACCTTCTGTAAGGCCGTTCCATTCCAGGAGATAACGATGCTCGGAATATGCTTCATTGATCGCCATGATGATTCCATCTCTTGCATCCTGATAATCAGCACCTTTAATTGTAGCAAAGCTAATGAATATCACTGGATATGTTCCTTGTAATTTCTGATATTTTTCTTCTTTCCAGACAGAAAGATCTTCGAATAATTTCTTCTTATCCGTATATAGGTTCGAGAAGAAATTATTCAGCATACTCATATTTAATGTCTTGCCAAAACGACGAGGTCTTGTAATCAGTGTGATCTCATCCTGTGATTCCCACCATTCTCTGATCAGGTCAGATTTATCTATATAAAAGCAGTTGTTCTCCCGCAATGATGCGAAATTTTGTTTTCCAATGCTTATTACCGGATGCATAATATTTCCCCTCGCTTTCTACTCTGCAACTTTATCTACACAATCTGATACTACTAGTATTGTAACATTGTTCACTAAAATACTCAACAAATCCCATTAGCCCAATACTATAAAATCAGTAACCAAAAAGTGTCTATATCAGAACCTTTTATCGTTCCTTGATATAGACACTCTTCTTTAACAATCATCTTGCCAACTAATTGATATTTTCGCCGTTTGTTGAAATAACTTCTTTATACCACTCGAAAGAATCTTTCTTTCTTCTAGACAAATCTCCTGTTCCATCATTATGTTTATCCACATAGATGAATCCATATCTCTTATCCATCTCACCGCTTCCTGCACTGACAAGGTCGATGCATCCCCATGGTGTATAACCCATCAGATCTACACCATCTTCCTCTACCGCCTTTTTCATTTCTGAAATGTGGTGTTGCAGATATTCTACACGGTATGGATCGTGGATGCTTCCATCCTCTTCTAAAGTATCATATGCTCCAAATCCATTTTCTACAATAAACAATGGTACTTTGTAGCGATCTGTAAACCAGTTCAATGAATAGCGCAGTCCAATCGGATCAATCTGCCATCCCCATTCACTTGCCTTTACATACTGATTCTTTATACGATCCTTTTCTCCACGGTAATCATATTCCGGATTGTCTGGTTCTGCTTTTGTACAGAAAGACATATAATAACTGAAACCGATGTAATCGACACAGCCCTGTTTTAACACTGCAAGATCTTCTTCTGTTACGTCAATCTTAAGGTCTTTTCTTTCCCAGTATTTCAAAATATTTACAGGGTATTCTCCTTTTACATGCACATCTGTATAATAATATCTTTTCTGCATGGCTTTTTCAGCCTGCAGTATATCTTCCGGACGGCAGGTAGCCGGATAAATCGGGCACATTGCGATCATGCAGCCAATCTGAAATTCCGGATTGATCTTATGTCCTGCTTTTATCGCTTCGGCACTGGCAACCAGTTCGTAGTGAGATGCCTGATACATCAATTCTTCTACATTTTCTTCTGGTTTAACTACAATCCCGGAATTAGCGTAAAGCATGAATCCGTCACCGATATCTGCCTGATTATTAATCTCATTAAATGTCATCCAGTATTTTACTTTGTCTTTGTATCTCTCAAAGCATGTTACTGCAAATTTCACAAAGAAATCAATCAGTTTTCTGTTTCTCCATCCACCATACTCTTGTACAAGATACAGAGGCATCTCAAAATGACTCAGTGTGATCACTGGTTCGATCCCACATTTCAGACATTCATCAAACATGTCATCATAGAATTTTAATCCGGCTTCATTCGGCTGTTCTTCATCACCATTTGGGAAGATACGTGTCCATGCAATACTTGTACGGAAACACTTGAATCCCATTTCCGCAAATAAGCGGATATCTTCTTTATAGTAATCATAAAAATCGATTGCTTCATGATTCGGATAATTCTCGCCTTTTAGTATTTCACCTGTTATTCTTCTTCTTGTATTTACATCTCCGCTGGTTACAACGTCCATAATGCTCAAGCCTTTTCCATCTCGATCATAGGCACCTTCCAGCTGATGAGCAGCAACTGCGCCACCCCAGAGAAAATCTTTTCGAAATCCCATTGTTATTTCCTTCCTGTTGTCTTAATTGCTTTGTATAATAGTGTTGGGGGCTTTTGCCCCCAACTTTTCTGTTTCTATATTCAATTACATCTTGATGATTATTTCTCATCAATTCTCTTATACAGTGCAATGAATTCATCTGCGAGAATACGGAAACTCTCTGCACTCATAAGCTGATCTTCTGCATGCATCAGAAGCATGTATCCATTAGAAATCTCTCCGTTTGCATCCATTGTCAGAAGGTCTGCATGAGCGTTATGCCCAAGTGAAAAGGCTTCATCTCCTTGTTTGATCAGCTCTGCTGCCTCATCATATTTTCCTTCTTTCGCACAATGGATTGCATTGATAAAATGTGTTCTTGCTGTACCTACATATGTAATAATCTGAAAACATGCCAATTCAAATTTTTCGTCCATTTTTGTCTCCTGTCCTGCTTTTATTATTTTTAAATTCTGATTTTACCAGTCTTCATCCTCATCTTCTACTGGCTGATTCTTCTCCTGAACCAGATTCATCTTGTCAATCTTCTTAATGAATGGCAGATAAACAAAGAATGAAACACAAAGGATCACTAACTGAAGTAAAGCACTTTTCCATCCTGCTAAAAGGAATCCTGAGATAATCGGTGGACAAGTCCATGGGATCTGTGTTGCTCCATATAATGGGCAGATTCCTGTATACAGTGCAAAATACTGGATTAAACATGCGATCACAGGCATTCCAATAAACGGAATTGCAAGCATTGGGTTCATAACGATCGGAGTACCAAACAGAACTGGCTCATTGATTCCAAATAATGCCGGAATAATTCCCACTTTACCAAGTGCTTTCAACTGTTTTGATTTTGCAAAGAAGAACATATACATTACAAGTCCGATTGTGATACCTGCACCTGTTATATTGATAAACTGATCATAAAACTGCTGTGTTACAATATGGCCTCCGTTTGCTATTGTAAGTTCTACACCACTGTCAATAATAGCCTGGTTTGCAAGGCTGTTTGCCTGTAAAAGTCCTGTCATGATTCCACCAACTACTGTTGAACCATGAACTCCGAAGAACCACAGGAATGGTCCTGTAAAGCACATCAGAACTGCTCCACCAAGGGAGTCTGTCATTTTCTGAAGTGGTGTCTGAACAACTTTGTAAATAATTTCCATACCTGTTGTGTTGAATCCAATAGAACAGATACCGTGAATTACTGCAGTCCCTGTCAGGATTACGAATGCCGGGATTAATGCTGAGAATGCATTTGTTACACCTTCCGGAACTCCGGCCGGCATTTTAATACGTATATTTTTCTTCAAAAACCAACAGTAAACAAGCGGTACGATCAATCCGACAATGATTGCTCCAATCATTCCCTGTCCTGCTGTCCATGTCTTATCAATGATTCCACCAACAACTTCTCCACTTTCTGTTGTTTTGGACGAAGGCATCAGAATCAAGAATGATGCCAATGAAATAATTGCACAGTTGAGTGGTTCCTGATTTTCCAGTTTCGCATAGCTATAGCTGATACCGATAACTGCGATCATCGCACTAATGGAGAATGTTGCGCCACATGCCTGATCTAATACTGCTTTGATTCCTGTAGACTCTAATACATCGACAACTGCCTTTATCGGAAAATTTGACAGGATCAGGAAGATTGATCCGATGATCAGAGGAGACATGGAAGTCACCATACCATTTTTTATTGACTGTATTCCCTTTGTATTAATAAACTTAAGGATCACAGGGATTACTTTTTCGTTAAATTTCTCTTTCATTTGCTACTACCCTTTGCTCTGTTTTTTTGCTTTGAATTGTGTATCTTTGTTTTCTCTTATTTATTTTTCGCAAGCTTATATGCAAATTTCAAAACATTCATTCCATTGCACATTCCATAATCCTGCATTGGGATCACATCTACCGGAACCCCTTTTGGATCACAGATCTCTTTTGCTCTGGCAATCTGATATCCTACCTGCGGTCCGAGCAGTGCTACATCCACGCCTTCAATCATGCGTTCCATATCTGTAAATGGATATGCTGCGATATCAGCATCTTTTCCTTTTTCCTTTGCTGCCTCTTCCATCTTCTTTACCAGAAGACTTGTTGACATTCCTGCTGCACAAAATAATCGAATTACCATGATTGTTTCCTCCCTAATTTTTTCTCATTTGTTTTGATGGTGCTAGTATAACAAGCATTTTCCATTTTGTCAGTACTTTTTCCTGTTTCTGGTTTCCGTTCCATATAGACGGAATTTGTTACATAAAAAAAACAGGGCATTCTACTTTATTGTGTAAAATGCACTGTTTTCCTTTTCCTTTTTTGTATATTATGATACTTTTTCGTGTATCCTGTTTTTTTTGTTACTTATCTGGTTACTATTCGTACCATTACATTCTACAACCTTAATAAAATAAGTCTTCCATATCATTTTGAAACAGATCATCTGTATCGTTATGGACGCCCTCCAATTCTCTTCCGATTAATTCCAAAATAAAAACGACTGCCATTTGGGATGTCAGATCATAATTTTCGTCTTTTTTATACTCTGAAACATAATAATTTATATTGCAGTCACTCATCTTCGCCAAAGAACAGTTTGCCTTATTTGTAATAGATATCAGGCTGCTCCCTCTTCTTTTCAACTTTTCTGCCAGCATCAGTGTCTGCTCTGTCTCTCCTGATACAGACAATGCAACCGTAGCTGTCCTCTCACCTTTTCCGCGAAATACTGGCGTGAACGGATCATCGATAGCAAATGAAAACCAGCCTACATTATTAAAATATCTTGCCCCATACTTTCCTATAATAGAAGAATTCCCCACACCTACAAATATAATTGACGATGCCTTTGTAAGCAACTTCACAGCTTCCTGGATATTCTCAGCAAATGCCTGTGTCTGCACCCTCTCAAGGAAATCTTTAACCGCAGTAAGATCCATATTGATTTTCTTCTGTTCCTTGCTGCTGACTTCCTGTTTTAATTTCAAACGGAATTCAGAATATCCCTCGCATCCTACCTTTTTACAAAAGCGAAGGATCGTCGTTGTCGAAACATGAACCTCCTCTGCCAGTTCACGTACTTTCATATATACTACTTTCTCTTCATTGCTGACAATGTAATTATATACATCCATCTCCAACTGATTAAAAGATTTTATCATCTCATGCGTAAACATATGAATTCAGTCCCCTTCTATTTTTTCTCTATTCCATTCTTCTGATCATTCGCTCAACAACTGGCTTGCTTCCTTCCAGCACTGTCGTCCTGCTGCCAGGATGGAACACGGCTGATCCAACGTGATCATTCCGCCTTCTGCTGTTGAGATAAATCCACCGGCTTCCATCACAATCAAAGATGCTGCCGCATAATCCCACGGATACAGCATCAGTTCAAGATAGACTCCATTTGCGCCGGATGCCACACGGCAGATATCAAGTGCTGCGGAACCACCGGCACGAATCCCAAGGCTGTTCAGATACAGCTTCTTCGCATGGTCAAAGATTCTGTCTGTATCCTCTGTCTGATAGCGTGCAGTTCCGAATGCAACCAGATTGTCTGCAAGCCCTTTATCCGAACAGTGAATCTCTTTTCCGTTCAGCTTCGCTCCTTCGCCTTTCACAGCGGAATACATTTCTCTTGTGTAAGGGTTGTAAACACATCCAAACAGCATTCTTCCAAACTTTGTCAGACCGACTGAGATACAGCTGTGCTTGTAATCAAAGATAAAGTTCGTCGTTCCGTCAATCGGATCTATAATGAAACAATAGCCATCTCCAAGTTCCTGCTGCATCCCGTCTTCCTCTGCAAGGAATGTCGCTTCCGGTATAAGCTGACGCAGGTTCTGAATCAGATAAAACTGAATCTCCTTGTCATGCTTTGTCACAAAATTTGCAGTTCCTTCTTTATCAAAAACTGTCAGTTCCTCGTCCTGTGCCTGAAGCATCAGTTTCCCTGCCAGTGTCACTATCTTCATGATTTCATCGTATAACATGTTGGTTGTAGTCCTTTCCTGTTTATTCATCCAATCTTACAGATTCCATTTTTCTATACTGCTGATTCTGCTAATACTTCTTTGTCTTTCTATCTTATCATGATTTTCTACATTAATCTATATATGAAAAAACATCTGCAACCAGCCAATTCAGGCTGTGCAGATGCTTTTTCGTATTTTCATCCTCTATTTCATTGCGTCTTTAATCGCTGCAAGCAATTCCTCATATGTCTCATATGCCGGAAGTTCCGGGTGATCTGCTTTGATCTGCTCTGTACTGCGGAATAAGAATCCTGCCTTACTCGCCTGGATCATGCCAAGGTCATTGTAGGAATCTCCGCTTGCGATCGTGTCGAATCCGATAGACTGCAGTGCTTTCACAGTACTCAGTTTAGACTGCTCTACGCGCATCTTGAATCCTGTGATCTCGCCGTCCTCTGCTACTTCCAGACTGTTGCAGAACAGTGTCGGCCAGCCCAGCTTCTCCATCAGCGGTGTGGCAAACTGTGTAAATGTATCACTAATCAGGATTACCTGGCTGAATGTGCGGAGCTCATCTAAGAACTCTCTCGCTCCCGGAAGCGGATCGATCTTTGCGATTGTCTCCTGGATCTCTTTCAGTCCGAGACCATGCTCTTTCAGAATTCCAAGTCTCCAATTCATCAGTTTATCATAGTCAGGTTCGTCTCTTGTTGTCTTCTTGAGTTCCGGAATTCCACTCGCCTCTGCGAATGCAATCCAGATCTCCGGTACAAGTACTCCCTCTACATCAAGACATGTTATATACATCGTAATATTCCTCCATCTGTTTCATTCTCTAATCACTTTATTACTTTACTGTAATGTATTGATTTTAACATATAAGCTACATATTTACTACTTATTTTTTTACGACAGTGAAAAAGGAGACCAGATATCTGATCCCCTTTCCCATCTTCTATTATTCCATAATAGGTTTCAGTGCTTCTGCAAGCTTCTCTTTCTCAGCTTCTGCCTCTGCAAGATCTTTACCAAGTGTTGTGTAGTAGATCTTGATCTTCGGCTCTGTTCCGGATGGACGAACGATTACTGTCTCGTTGTTCTCCAGTTTGTAAACAAGTACGTTAGCTTTCGGAAGTCCTGTCTCTTCTGTCTTCTCGTAGTCGATCACGCTGGCTACTTTGTATCCTGCGATCTCTTCCAGAGGATTCTTACGAAGGTCTTCCATGATTCCTGACATCTTATCCATTCCGCTAAGTCCCGGGAATTCAAAGCTATCGATCTTGTTGAGATAACGTCCGTACTGTGCGTAGATCTCTTCCAGTCTCTGTTTCAGTGAGCTTCCGATGCTTCTGTAGTAAGCGGCCATCTCACAGATCAGCATAGATCCGATGATCGCATCTTTATCACGTACATAAGGTCCTGCAAGGTATCCGTAGCTCTCTTCAAATCCGAAGATAAAACGGTCAACTTCTCCTGCTGCCTCGAGGTTCGCAATCTGATCTCCGATCCATTTGAATCCTGTCAGTACGTTGCGAAGTTCTACTCCGTAATGCTCTGCAACTGCGTCTGCAAGTGGTGTAGATACAAGAGATTTCACTGCTACCGGCTTCTCAGGCATTGTACCTTTCTCGATACGTCCTGCTGCGATGTAGTCAAGAAGAAGAACTCCGACTTCATTTCCTGAAACAAGCTCATAGGATCCGTCTGGGCACTTCATAGCGATTCCGACACGGTCTGCATCTGGGTCTGTTGCGAGCATGAGGTCAGCTCCTGTCTCTTTCGCAAGATTCAGTCCCAGTTCAAGTGCTGCAAAGATCTCTGGGTTCGGGTAGCTGCATGTTGTGAAATATCCATTCGGGTACTCCTGCTCCGGTACGATTGTTACATCTGTGATTCCGATATCTTTGAGTACGCGAGTTACCGGTACTAATCCAGATCCATTCAGTGGGCTGTATACAAGCTTAAGTCCTGCACTCTTACACAGACCCGGACGAACCTGACGGGACTCGATTGCCTCATACAGTGCATCCTTACAGTCATCTCCTACGAAACGGATCAGACCTTCTTCAACTCCCTGAGCGAAAGACATATACTTCGCACCTGTAAGTACATCTGTCTTCTGGATCTCTTCGTATACGATTGCTGCTGCATCATCTGTCATCTGGCATCCATCCGGTCCGTATGCCTTATATCCGTTATACTTCGCCGGGTTGTGGGATGCTGTTACCATAACACCTGCGTTACAGTTATAATAACGTGTTGCAAAGGAAAGTGCCGGTACAGGCATCAGAGCATCGTAAATTCTTACTTTAATTCCGTTCGCTGCAAGAACTCCTGCTGCTGTCTTCGCAAACACATCACTCTTAAGACGGCTGTCGTAGCTGATCGCTACTGTCTGTGTACCGCCCTGTGTCTTTACCCAGTTAGCAAGTCCCTGTGTAGCCTGACGAACAACATAGATATTCATTCTGTTTGTTCCTGCTCCAAGCACTCCACGAAGTCCGGCTGTTCCAAACTTCAGCGCAACTGCGAAACGCTCCTTGATCTCGTCATCATTTCCTTCGATTTTTGCTAATTCCGGCATCAGATCTGCGTCTTCCAGGTCTGCTGTCATCCAGCGCTTATACTCTTCCTGATACATCTTAATCACTCCTATTATTTTCTTAAAATGTAAAATTATTGCAATTCAGCCATACAACGTAAGACCGTCAGTTTATGACCACTTCGTTGTATGGCTGAACTGTTTCTAAACTTTACAAGTCTAGTCATATTATACCATGCAGGTACATTTACAGCAACATTCCATGTCTATTTTAACAAGCATTTTTCTTGTTACATAGAAATAATTCCCAATACATTTGCAATGGAACTAAGTAAAATAATGACCAGGAAGATTGGTGCCAGATATTTCAAAAAGAACATGTATAATTTCTTTCTCTTAAATGCAGATGACTGCTCGATCTCCCTTGCGATTCTTTCAAATCCAACAGTACGAACGATCAGGAAGCATGTTGCAAGTGCTGCAAGCGGCATCATCACGGAGTTTGTCAGGAAGTCGAAGAAGTCCAGACTTGCCATTCCGAAGAACTGGATGAAATCCAACGCTCCGTATCCCATAGAAGATAATGTTCCGATAACGATCATAACAACAGCCATCAAAATACAACATCTAGGTCTGCTCCAATGCAACTCATCCTGGAAGGTAGATACGCTTGTCTCCAAAAGTGAGATCGCACTTGTTGCTGCTGCAAGAAGTACTAATACAAAGAACAGGATTCCTGCTATTCTTCCTACTCCCATACTTGCGAACACTTTCGGAAGTGTGATGAACATCAAAGACGGGCCTGCCTGCAGATCATCCGGGTTACCGCCTGAGAATGCGAATACAGCCGGAATGATCATAAGTCCTGCAAGCATTGCAATCGCTGTATCGAAAATCTCAACCTGTGTTGTACTCTTCTCAAGATCAACGTCTTTACCAATATAAGAACCATATGTATACAAAATTCCCATCGCGATTGACAGGGAGTAAAACATCTGTCCCATTGCCGCAACAACCGTCATTGCTGAGAAGTGCTTTGGATTCGGAATCAGGAAATACTTCACCCCTTCAATTGCTCCCGGTCTTGTTACAGAATAAATTGCTACGATAACCGCAAGAATAACAAGGATTGGCATCATGATCTTAGAAACACGTTCTACTCCATTCTCAACTCCTGCAAGGATAACGCAGAATACAAGAACGGCAAATACGATAAACCATGCTTCTACCTGGAAAGAATCTGAAATAAATTCTGTAAAATATCCATCCTGTGCAACGGTCTGCACATTTCCTTTCAAATACTCTACCAGATACTTAATAACCCATCCACCGATCGAACTATAATAAGGTACGATCAACATCGGGATCACTGCGTTGAGCCATCCACCGATCTTGAATGATTTCGTCTTACCGAAAGTCTGATATGCTCCGACAGGACTTTTTCTTGTCATTCGTCCAAGTGCTGTCTCTGACATGATCAAAACATATCCAAAAGTTACTGTCAAAATCAAATACACGAGAAGAAAGATTCCTCCACCGTACTTCGCAGCCAAATACGGGAATCTCCAGATATTTCCCAGGCCGACTGCTGAGCCCGCAACAGCAAGCACGTACCCGATCTTACCCGAGAAGCTTGCTCGCTTTCCTGATTGTCCTTTGTTGCTCATAGAATTCCTCCACTCATTTAACAGCCTCCGCTGTTAGTTTCTCTTCTTTTCTTTATACATAACTTCCTTTCACAGGTCGTCATTGTTTCTATTCTACCATTCGACACAGTGAATAGCAACAAAAAGAGTCACGTTAATGCTTTAAAACATTAATTTTAAGCATTAACGTGACTCTTTCTTATAATTTCCCTTCTTTTTCCGCTTTTTCAAGCAGCTTCTCAATCCCTTTGTTCCACGCACCGATCTTTACTCCGGCATTGATCACGCGCTTACATTTTCCCATTGTCACAAATGCTTTCTGAAGCGTTTCTTCCCGAATCTCCTCAAAAGGTACCTCTGTGATCACCTCTGCCGCCAACAGTCTGGCCAACCGGTAATCCATGTCATTTTCATACAAAATACCTGCCGCAAACGGAATGTGTTCCTTCTGAAGCCGACGATAAACCGGGATTCCAGTTCCACCGGAAGAGATCACGAACACTTCTGGCTCACCCTCCGGCGCAGGAAGTTCAATACTTCCAAAAAGCGGGTCAAAATATCCATTATTGATTCCATACAATTCGCGAATGATTTCTTCTGTAAATACTTCTTCCGGATTTCCGTAATGTGAAATCGTCTCGCCTTTGACACAGATGATCTTGTCCGAAATCTTCTGTGCCAGATCGATTTCATGAAGAGACATGATCACCGTAATCTTCTTCTGACGTGCCATCCTCTCAAGAATAGACAACAGTTCCAGCTTATATTTCACATCCAGAAATGAAGTTGGCTCATCCAGAACGATCACATCCGGATCCTGACAGATTGCTCTCGCCAACAGAACACGTTGCTTCTGACCGTCACTGATCGCATTAAAATCACGGTTGCCAAGCTCCTGCGCATGAACTGCCTGCATTGCTTCTTCCACCAGCCGTTCATCTTCCTGCGTCAGAATCCCAAGCCGTCCTGTGTAAGGATAACGTCCGGTCGCCACAATATCATGACATGTCATCAACTCTGTCTTGATCCGATCCGTCAACACGACCGCCATCTTAGACGCAAGCTCTTTGTACGGCAGTTTCAGAAGAGAAGTATCGTCAAAAAATACATTTCCTCCAACAACTTTCAGCTGTCTTGTAATACTTTTCAAAATCGTTGACTTTCCCGAACCATTCGGACCGATCAAAGTCACGATCTCCCCCTTGTTGATCCCGATATTGATATCATGGATCAGGGAGTTTCCATTATAACCTACCGACAGGTCTTTCATTTGAAAATAATAATCTGCCATCTTATTTTCTTCCTCCCTTCGGTATCATCATATAGATAACAATCGGTGCACCCAGAATAGAAGTTACCGTACTGATATTCAATTCCACCGGTGCCAGTGCCATACGTGCGATCAAGTCACAGATCATGCAGAATACAGCTCCCATAAAGAAAGTTCCGGGTATGACCACGATTGGTTTTGATGTTCCAAATGCTTTCCTTGCAAGAAACGGAACTGCGATTCCCACGAAGGAAATCGGTCCCGCAAATGCTGTCACACACGCTGACAGAATACTGGAAAGCAAGATCAAAATCACGCGAAATGTCTTAATATTCACGCCCATGCTCTGCGCGTATGCTTCTCCCAGCTGATATGCGCTGATCGGCTTAGATAAGAAAAATGTAAACAGCACCGCAAGTCCGACAACCACTGCTGCCACACGAATATTGCTCCAGCTCATTCCGGAAAAGCTTCCCTGTGACCATCCGTGCAGATTCACAATATCAGAATCATCTGCAAATGTCACAACAAAATCCGTGATGGCCGAACAGATATATCCGATCATGATTCCCCCGACAAGAAGAGATGCCATATGCTGCACTTTTTTCGACATCAGAAGTATAAATCCCGTCGAGATCAGTGATCCGATAAATGCTGCAAGAATCAGCGTGTACGAAGAAAATCTGCCGATATATTTCAAATATACGATCATTGTAAGTGCCACGACCATTTTCGCTCCGGAAGAAATTCCGAGAACGAAAGGTCCGGCGATTGGATTGGAAAAAAATGTCTGCAGCAAAAAGCCTGAAAGAGATAATGCACCACCAAGCAGTGCCGCCATCAGAATTCTCGGAAGACGAATCTTCCATATAATATTGTACTCTGTCGCTGCTCCTTCTTTCAGAAAGAGAATACGCAGAATCTTCGGCACCGGAATATGAACATTTCCAGTATTGATATTTAGCACTGTCACAACACAAAATACTGCTGCAAGAATCAGAAATACCGCTGTGTATCTTGTACGCCGTCTGAAATTTTCCTGATGAAAACTTGTCTGCTCCATTCTTCTACTCCATCTTTTCAAGAAATGTCATCTGAGATGCATCACCGTCTGTCAGCATCAGATGCATATCTTTGATCAGCTCTCCGACGGTATCTGTTGCCTGATATAAGTTCTTTCCGGTATACCAGACATTTCCGTCTTTCACCGCCTTGAATTCAGAGAACAATTCATTCTTTGCTTCCAACTCACTGATACTATTTACCTGTCCGTCGATCGTCCCGTTGTAGATCAGATAATCTGCATCCACAGCAGTCGCATAGAATTCTTCCATCGTCAATTTAACAGAAGGTGCGTTGCTGTCCGGATTCTTCAGATCTTTGAACGCATATCTTCCACCTGCGATTTCGATCATTGATGGAATATAATCATCCGATTTTCTCACAACGATTGAACCATCTGTACTCACATAGAAATAAGCAACCGTCTTTTCCGTGTTCTCGAAACCTTTCAGCTCTTCGATCACCTGAGCCTGCCGGTCAAAAAATGTGTCCGCTTCTTCCTCTTTATTCAGAAGTGCTCCGTAAAGCTTCACCCACTCGGTTCTTCCAAGCGGATGTGACTCGTAACTCGAATAATCCACAAATACTGGAATTCCAAGGTCTTCGATCATTTCCTGCACCTTCGGTGTGTGAAGGATCATCGTTGATTCAATTGCCAGATCACAGTCTCCGTCAACGAGAGTCTCATAATCCGGTTCGCTGTATTTTCCCGCAAATGTCATCGCTCCGGATTCCATTGCTTCCTTTGCACTCTCTACATACCAGCCGGAAACCTCAAGCCCGGAGAATTTCACCTTGTCAATTCCGCCAATTGCATCAAACAGAGACATGGATGCTGTCGCCGCCATATAAATATTCTCTGTCGGCTGCCGGATCACAACAATATCATCCGCCAGATTTTCCGGTTCTTCTTCACCTTCCGGAACGATCAGATATTGCTTATCTTCATGGACATCGATCAACTTATATCCATCCTTATAATAGTATACATCGAATTCTGTCGCGTAAGTCAGATCCATTGTAGATTCATAGGTAAGCCCTTCGATCTCCGGTGCTTTTTTTGTCTTGTCAGCTGCATCTTTGGTCTTATCCTTTGTTACATCTGTACCTGCTGAATTATTACCGCTGTTTCCACCGGAGGCTGCGGTAGAACCGCAGCCCCCGAGCAGAAGTGCAGCTGAAAGCATTAACGCTGTGATTCTGCATCTTCTTATCTTCATTCTATTTTTCTCTCCTATTTCTCTGCCGCTGCTACTGCCGCATCAAACTTCTCGTTCGTCAGCTCTTCACATCCGTAGAGAACACCGTAAACCTTGATCCACTCCTGCTTTCCAAGTTCTGTCTTTTCCTCGGAAGAACGATCAACGAGTACCGGAATTCCAAGTGTCGCAAGCTTCTCTGTCAACTCCTCAAACTGCTCCGTCTGCTCTTCCAAAGTCAACGTCTCTTCTGTATCCTTACTGTCTTTCTTGTCAGTATCTTTTGCTTCTACTTCGGTTTCTTCTGATTTCGCACCCGGAAGGATATCTCCTGTAAACAATGCAAGATTCACTTCACTCTTCACAAGGTTCTTCAACTTCAGTTTGTCCGCTGTTCCTGCATATGCAACTTCAGCATTCTTCTCACCGTCTTTTGCTTTCATCTTATCAGCAATCTCGGATACTGTACAGTCTTTGCTCTTCATTCCAACTGCTGCAACATTATCGAGAAGATCTAAGTCTTTCATCATATTCAGAATCTCATCAGACTCTGCATAAGTATGATCTGTCGGTTTTTTCACAATGATCATATCCTGCTCAAGGCCAACCGGAACTTCCACATCCTCCGGAACGATCAGATATTTCACAACATTTCCTTTGTAAAGCTCTGCTACCAGATCCTGTTCGCTTGTGCCGTTGTTATCCGAAGCTGCGGATTCCTCGACAGAAGCATCTGACTTGCTGTCGGTATCAGATTTCTTGGTATCTGCTGACTTTGCATCCTCAGATCTGTTAATTGTGACAGATGCAACTTTTTTCTTAGAAGATTTTTCTGAGTCCGAATTATCCGCTTCTGATTTCTTATCCTCTGCTTTCTCCGGATCTCTGGCTGTATCTTTCGTCATGTCGATCTCAAGAAGTACGATTCCCTGATCATAATGATAAATCTTGAAATATTCTGCATAGTCAAGCTTTGTCTCTGACTGATATTCCAAACCTATGATTTCAGGTGCTTGTTCATCCAGCTTCTGGTTATTGCTTGTTGAAGCATCTGTTCCGTTTGCAGATGTTCCTCCATTCGCCGCTGCAAGATAAATGAAAATCGTATATTCTATCTCATGTGCGACAGACATTTTATCCGTCATTCCAATAATCTTATTGTTCTGATTCAACGCAACCGGGATAACAGCTGTCGCTGATCCGCCGCCTTTTGTTGTGTAATACTTATTTCCGTTCGCTTTCACATACTGATAATGATCACTGCTGAACACAAGCGTTGCATAAGCCTGTCCATTCTGGATCGTCACTTTATTACAAGTAATCTGAACCTTACCTGTTCCACCTGACCAGGTAAAACGATCTGGAGTGTATACACCGTCTTTCAGTGTTGTTCCACTGTCTACATGAGAAGTAGAGCCACTTGTATCGGATTCATATTTTGATACATTATCTGCTTTTCCGTCGTTTCCATCTGTTTTTCCTGAATTAGTTCCAGGTACAGAACCGCCTGGGAAAGCAGAATTGTTTGTTCCTGTATTACCTGTATTGTTGGAACCACCAGTAGTTCCGGAATTTCCTGTGTTTCCGTTGTTTCCTGTATTTCCGGAATCGCCTTTATTATTAGAATCTGTGGAATTAAGATCGGCAATCTTCTTCATTGTCTCTGACTGGAAAGTCAGCGTTCTGTCATACCAGATTCCTTTTTTAATGGAATAAGCTGCTACTGCAATTTCCTTATCCAATGCTTCTACCGGAACTGTATAAGTATATTTTCCTTCTTCATTTACCTGATAGGGAATCCAGGATGACTGGTCTGCGCTTGCAGCCTCTTCCTTTGTTCCCATATACAGATAGCCGTAACCGGTTCCGCTTAATGTAAGCACGGCACTCATTTTTCCGTCTTTTGCTGTCAGGATACAATCCACTACTTTAAACATGGAAGAACTGGAAGTTACGTCCATACTGTAGATTCCGTTTGCTACTGTTGCTTCCGGTGTCGGAGTTGGAGTTGGCTCTGGATTAGGCATTGGATTCGGTGATGGAGTTGGTTCCGGTGATGGTTCTGGTGTTGATGTTTCTTCTGGAGTTGGGATATACATCCACAGATACATCGTATCATACCAAGTTTGCTTTTTTGATCTTCTCAAAGATACCGGAATTGTCTGTCCTGCCTGCGCCTGCGGCACTTTAAAAGTAAATGTCATTCCTCCATCTTCTGTCTTTGTTCCTTCAATTATGGAAGACTTCAGAAGGTCATCTTTAGAGCCAAGATAAAGTGCATCATAATGTGCTTTTTCTGTCTTAATTGTAATTTCAAGCTCACCATCTTTTTTCGTAACTGTTGACTTGCTGACCTTGAACATTGCGAACTCTTCGGCGTTTTCTTTTACTACTTTCACAGATTCTCCTGTTACAGAAGGAGCCTCCTGCAGTGGCGGAAGTTCCGGTTCCGGAGTATTCGTAGAATCGTTAGAATCCGTAGAAGGTTCTGACTTGCCTGTCTTATCTTTTATCTGTGTATCCTTGTTATCAGTTTTTTCGTCCGCAACCTGATCTGAGACAGTTGTGCCTGGATTTTTCCCGGTGGTTTCTGTATCTTTCTCTTCTGAATTATTTTCTAAGTTGTTTTCTGAATTATTTTCTGAGTTATTCTCTGAGTTATTCTCTAAATTTGGTTTTGTTTCTGCTTCGATTGAATTCTGATTATCTGATTTATCCGAAGAATTATCAACTTTATCAGATTCCTCTTTCTGATCTTCTTTCGTTAAATCGTCATTTCTTTTATCTTCTTTAACATTTCCTGCGTCTTCTGTCTGACTCTCATCTTGTTTCTTATCTGGATCAGCTTCTTCCACCTCAACAGTTTCCTGTAAATTTGTCTCATACTGCTGCTCATTTTCTGCCGCATATGTTCTTGTATAAGACAATGGTGAAATCATCATAGAACCCGTCAGCATAAGCGCAAGCCATCTGCTCTTATTTTTCATTTTTTCTGTCTCCTCTTAGGTTGTAAATATAACACGGAAAATGGATAGAATTATCCTAACGAGATGTTTTGCTGGTCGCACATAGTGTGAACAGTAATAAATGATTCTTTCGGTACAATCAATTACTCGTGATCTGGAATTCATATATTCCCCGCACCAACGGCCGGCAGGTTTCCTGACTTACAGACTCTTCCATACAGAACTCCTTCCCGGTCTCCCAGTGGATGTGCAGATTCTCTGCACTTATCTGTATAGGAGCGATCTTCTGAAATCTATTTGGTTCTAAAACAGTTACAATGATTTCTAAGAAGACCGCATCTCTGTTCACAGTGACGAGTTCGTACAGGTCTTACACCTGTTTCCCTTTTACCTGTTTCGATTAGGATATGTATTCAAATATCCCTGATCAAACAGCACCGAACGCTATTATTTCTGACTAACTATAACATTTCATTATATTGAAGTCAACTGGCAACGTCTGGTCAAAACAAAACTTAAATTGAAATAGGACTTCAGATTGCTCCAAAGTCCTTTTCTGTCTTATATGCCTGACAAATTATTTATAGTTCCTCTCCGTTTGTTCTGATTACATTCTGATACCAACAAAATGAATCTTTCTTTGAACGCGCAAGCGTTCCCGTTCCATCATCATATTTATCCACATAAATGAATCCATAGCGTTTTGCCATTTCGCCGGTAGATGCACTTACAAGATCTATACATCCCCATGGAGTATATCCTCTAAGATCAACTCCATCAGCCACAGCTTCTTTCATCTGTTCTATATGTTTTTTCAAATAATCAATACGATAGCTGTCATGAACACTTCCGTCTGCTTCTTTTACATCCTTTGCGCCAAGACCATTTTCTACTACCATAATCGGAATTTGATATCTGTCATAGATTTCATTTAATGTATATCGCAATCCTTTCGGATCAATCTGCCAGCCCCAATCACTTGCCTCTAAATAAGGATTCTTAAGTCCTGCCACAATATTTCCTTCTACTGCTTTAGCAATACCTGTTGCATTTCCAACACAGTTACTCATGTAGTAACTTAATGTATAAAAATCAACAACACCCTCTTTTAACAAAGTATCGTCATCAGGTTCTTTCTTGATCTGAATATCATTTTCTTCAAAGAAACGTTCTGCATATGCCGGATACTCACCTCTCACCTGGATATCAGAACAGAACCAGTTTATCATACGCATCTGTTTCTGTGCTTCAAGAATATCCTCTGGATGACAGGTGCTTGGATACATTGTGATAAAGCAGATCATATTTCCCATCTTAAATTGCGGATATTTCTCATGTGCTAGTTTTACTGCCTTTGCACTTGCTATAAACTGATGATGCAATGCCTGATAACGAACCTGTGGCTCATCTTTTACTCCCATCATTGTTCCATAGTAGTCTTTAATCGTGCCAAGCGACAAAGTTGCCCCCATCACCATGGTACCTGCATTAATCTCATTAAATGTTAGCCAATATTTAACTTTATCCTGATATCTTTCAAAAACAGTCTCGCAGTATCTCACATAACAATCTATACATTCTCTACTTTCCCAACCATTATATTTTTCAACCAGACCATACGGCATCTCATAATGTGAAATGGTAACAAGTGGTTTAATACCATATTTCAAACATTCATCAAATACTGCATCATAAAACTCCAGCCCTTTTTCATTCGGTGTTTCCTCCAATCCTGTCGGAAAAATTCTTGTCCATGCAATAGACATTCGGAAAGTTTTGAATCCCATTTCTGCAAATAATGCAATATCTTCTTTATAATGATCATAAAAATCTGTTGCTTCATGGCTAGGATATAATGTTCCTTCTTCAAACCCATCTGTAATTCGCTTTGGAATCGTATGTGTTCCATTTGTACATAAATCTGGAATAGCAACTCCTTTTCCATCTACATCCCATGCACCTTCATACTGATTTGCGGCTGTTGCTCCGCCCCATAAAAAATCTTTTCGAAAAATCTTCATCCATTCTTCTCCTCGTATTTATATTGTCTGCGTTGCTCTTTTAAAAATAATGTGTTAGCAATAAGAAAATACTCTTATTTTTAATAAGTGTACTCCTTCAAAGATCATTGTTGTAATCTCATCTCCATTTAGTCTACATTCTGAAATAAACATTCCATCCGAAAAATATCCTTCATCTACACTTAAAAAATCTGTGTAAGGTACCTCTACTTTAGTCGACCTGATCTCTAATCCACAATCTTTTACAATAACGAAAAATTCATTTTCCTCATGCTCTAGCACAAGGCATGCACCACTTCTTGTTTGCAGGAATCTGGATTCATAAAAAATATTGAAATCATAAGAAACAAATGACAGCACCTCATTTTTTCCATTCTCACTGATTGATGCCTGCAAATGTCTTGTACCATAAGCTTCCGCTAAAAGTGACATCATTCCATTTAATAATCCATTAATTTTTGCATATTCTTCTGCATTTTGCGGTGTCTTTAATAACTCATCATCCGTATCCATCCCAAACAATATTCCTTGCGTTGCTGTAAAAGGGAGACCAATATCTTCAAATCCAAATGGAGAATAACACATTCCATGATAATGTCCTATCACATATAATTCTCTGATTCCTGCATACGAATGCGTTGCACACTCCGCAATATAAAGAGGATTTCCTCCTTTTGTATAACAATCACATGTTTTCAGGAATGTTGGGATATAAATATCCGGTCCGTAAATATCAATAGAAGGCGCTGCATGTTTCCATATAGCCATCAATTTCGCCACCGGTCCTCCCGTAGGGTATTTTCCTGGTTTTTGACCTTTATCAAGCCAACAATTTACTGTCATAGGGAGATTATATTCCTTCTTTCCTGCCTTCGCAACTGCCTCTACAAACTTTGCCGTATAATAGCACTGGAATACTTCATCTGCCATTTCCCCAAAAATTTCACCCCAGTTTTTACCATAAATCAATTCTTCTCTTCTTACAATAGTACTAGCAAGTTCAGGTGTGAGTTCTGCATAGGTTTCTTTTAAATATTCAAGAAATGGAGCCGGAACAGAAGAAGCAAACATTTTTTCTGCTCTTTCTCCATGTTCTCTTGCTTCTCCTAACAATCCTGTCTCATTTTCTACTTGCATTGTAATAACTGTATGCTCTGTTCTGTCGATACAACATATATGTTCCATTAATCTTGCAAATGCTGCCGCATCTGCTTTCTTTGTCTCCTCACAAAATGCTGAGAGCGTCGAATAATGTAATCCATGTACATTTTCTAAAATTTTGAAATTTTTTCCATTCTCCAACTGTGCACGTTCAAAACGCTTCAGATCTTGTTTCACCCACTCGGGTGCATAATAACACTGTGCATTTTTCCAAGAACCAAACCATAGAAATCCTATCTTCTTTCGATGCTCTCTTGCCTGAAAAATTATAGAATCAACAAGCGAAAAATCATATTTCCCTTCTTCTGGTTCTATAATCTCCCAATAAATTGGCAATAATACTGTATTCAAATTTAATTCATCAGCTCTTTCCCATATTCTTTCCATGATCTTCACATTTGAAGCACTAGAATTATGTGCTTCTCCTGCAATCATAATAAACGGAGCTTCATCTACTATAAGAACTTTTTGTCCATTCCTGTCTTCAAGATAAGGTGCTTTCATCTCAATTTCTCACTTTCTTCCATTTATCTTATAAAAAAGCTATCGAAATCACAACTTCCCTCGCCACAAAACTCAAAGTATAATTCACATTTTCCACAGATCTGTTTCAGTTTTTCTTCTTTTCTATGCCAGTCTTTAGCAGGGGATATCTGGATTTCTACAATCTGATTTTCCCTGCTTTCTTCTGTATAAACAAGGATTTTTCCTGTAAATTCTCCTCGGTAAGTGACTCCAATCTCCTGTTCTTCTCCTGTAAACTGCAAATACTTAAAGCCACATACAGCTCCGTCTTGCATATTATGAAGATAAGAATTTTGTACTGTTGAAACTTTATTTCTTCCTTCCAAAGCAATATAAGGATGTGATTCTTTCCATTTTACACTACTTGAATAATGAAGGATTCCTTCTTTGCTTCGTAAATAACAAAGCAAATGAGCTGAATATTCTCCAGCTGCCTTCCAAGGCTTTCCTGACATTCCACTACTTGTTATTTCTACCTGTGGAATTGTTCCATCTTCCTTCAACTCTATTTTCTCTGCACATCCTTGCCTGCTATACTGCGTCCCATAAGTATGTCTATGATAAAAGATATAGTATTTATCTTCTATTATTAAAATCCCTCCATGATTATTTCCGAGATAATTAACCGCATCCTTTTCCATTCTTCCAGCTAATCCTACATCTCCATTTGAAACGATTGTTCCCTGATATGAAAAAGGACCCATTGGATTCTCTGCTAATGCATAACATAGTTCATGGCCCTGTTCGCTGGAATACACCAGATAATATTTATTTTTTATCTTTCGGATGCTGGATGCTTCCAGAAATGCGTGTCCCTCATACGGAGTTCCAACTGACTGAAGTTTTCCTGGAACTGTTGCTACTGGAAGAGTCTTAATTGTCTTCATATCATTTTCCAGCTGAACTACAAATCCTCCCTTGTATGCAGCTTCAGGAAATCCTTCTTTTCTTTTTTGTAATGCAAAACCATAATATAAGAAATTTCCTTCTTCTGCACTATAGATTGCAGGATCAAACATCAATCCGTATCCTGATTCTGAAGTAAGTATTCTTCCGTCCGAAAAACATACATCTCCATAATACTCATAATGACCAGCCGGTGTGGCGCACACTGCCACACCAAGCTTGTCCATTTTTGAAGTGAAATAATACAGATAATATCTTCCATCCGGTCCACATATAGCATCAGGAGCCAGAAGATCAACTTCTGTCTCATAGTTTGGATCATCTGATTTCTTAAAAATCACGCCTTCAAATGTCCAATTTGTCAAATCGTCTGCTGGAGCACTCCAACACACATAATCTCCTGTGCAATATCGCTCACCCTCTGCCTCATCATGCGAACCATATACATAAACCCTATCGCCAAAAAATTTCGGTTCTCCATCCGGAATGTACTCCCATCCCGGCAGATATGGGTTTCTTGTCTGTTTCATCTATTTCACCCTTTCTTTTATGAATCTAACATTTTGTCATTATATCCAAAAAGATATGTTAAAATGATTCCACCAAAAAATCCAATTGCAATAACAACTGCTGCAATTTTTCCCATCATTGCAACAAATGCAGGGATTGTCAGAACACAAGTAGAAATCAACGCTGTCTGCATTCCACCAGATGTTGCGATCAACACTCCTCCAATCGCATCTAAAAGGCATACGATTACAAACGGTCTTTTAAATTTTAACACAACTCCATAAATTGCAGGCTCCGTTACTCCTGCTACAAATGCTGAAATTCCTGTAGATACCGCTGTCTGTTTCAGTTCTGGATTCTTAGTCTTTAGGAATACACCAAACGCACATCCAGCCAATGCAAAGTTTGTCGCTAATGTAATTGCAAAAATTGGATCTGCACCGATCGTAGCAAAGTTATTCATAACAAGTGGTACAAGCCCCCAATGTAAACCAAAGATCAGCATAATCGGATATAATGCTCCAAATACAAATCCTGCAACTGGTGGACAAGTATCAAGCAACCAGCCGATTCCATCTGCAAGTCCCACTGCAACAATATTCGTAACTGGTCCAATTACGAGAAATGTCAACAATGCAGTCACAACAAGACTCAAAAGTGGAACAAAGATTCCACGAATCACTTGTGGGAATAAAGGTTTAATCAATTTTTCAAACTTCGCCTGGACAAACACTGCTACAACAATTGGAATGACAGAACAAGGATAACTAATCAATGTCACCGGGATTCCAAAGAAACTTACTGCTTCTCCTGCACTGTACAATGTACTGATATTTGGATATACAAGTGCCGCTGCTACTGCCATCGCTACGAAAGGCTCTGCTTTAAACTTCTTTGCGGCTGTATATGCAAGGAAAATTGGCAGGAAATTAAACACGCCATCTGCCATAGCATATAAAAGCTGATATGTTGTTCCTGCTGTATCCAACCAGCCAACTGTTGTAAAGACGACAAGAAATCCTTTTAACAATCCTGCTGCCATAAATGCACCCATAAATGGAAGGAAGATTGCTGAAATCACATCAATTGCTATCGTCAGAATACTCTTCTTGGCTGTTCCTCCATCCTCATCCGCTTCACCTGTCAGATTAATATTCGTCACCTTTCCGATCTCATCGTAAACATCTCCAACATCTGTTCCGATAACAACCTGATACTGTCCTGCTGCAACCATAACCTGAATAACACCTTCTGCCTTTTTCAGTGCTTCCAGATTTACTTTCTTTTCATCTTTTACTATAAAACGAAGACGTGTCATACAATGTGCCAGTGATTTTACATTTTCTTCACCACCGATCTCACGGACAATGTCTATTGCCATCTTATTATAATTTTTAGCCATGAGTTTCTCTCCTTCTAATAACTTTTAGATTTCAAATCAACCGGATTGTTTCAGAATTGTGCACCATCCTGACTTCTTCCTGCAATCATTTCTGTTCTGAAAACATTTCTCCCCACCACCATGAACTATGTCGTGTTTCTCTTATGGAGTTCTTTCGTATATCTGAAAAAGGCTTTTTGATATACAAAAAAAGACCCAGAATATACTTTGGACTAATGTATAAGTCCTCTGCTATCTCTGCGTCTTGCTGAACTGAATCATAACAAACTGATCTGCATGTGTAATTGATTTCTGCATCTACTTTAGCAAACTATCGTGTGTTTGTCTAGCTTGCAGAATCACCAATATTTTCCACTAAAAATTATTACTTTTTCACAATGGACAAATCTTCTTTCACTGTCTACAATGGATCTATAAGCGATTGTTACTGTTGAATCAGGCAAGTCGGTTTTATGTTATAATAAGTTCATGAGACAGATATTTTATTATCGGCATCTCAATACACTTTTATACCATAAGATCGGCTTTTATTTTTTTACAAAACAATCAATACAAAGGAGATATCTAATATGCAGATCACCCGTGTTCTTAATACGAATGCTGTCTTATCAGCAGATTCTGACAGCAATGAAATCGTCCTTCTCGGCCGCGGGATTGGATTCAAAGCCCGCCCCGGAGACAACGTGGATGAAACTAAAATTGAAAAACGTTTTACGTTAAATGACAAGAAACAGTTAAGCCGTTTTCGGGAACTTTTAGAACAGATTCCTTCTGAATACATTTTTGTAGCAGAACAGGCAATTTCATTTGCCAAACGCTTCTACAATCTGCAGCTGAATGAATCTATCCATATTTCTCTTGCAGATCATCTTCACAGTGCTGTAGAGAATGCAAAGCTTGGAATTCAGATTCCAAACTCCCTTCTTTTAGATATTAAACAGTATTATCCAAGAGAATATGAGATTGGACAACAGACCATCACTTTTGTAGATGACAAACTTCACATTAAACTTCCAGAAGATGAGTGGGGCTTTGTCGCCATGCATTTTGTCAATGCACAATACGGAAAAGAAAATACTAATGTCAAAAAAATCATTACATTTGTGAGAGATGTAAATAATTTTATTTTAAACGAGCTTGATATTAAACCTGATGAAGATTCCTTGTTTTATCACCGCTATATGACACACCTGAATTTCTTTGCACAGCGAGTTGCCGGCGGCGTTCATTATTCTGATGACAATGATATTGAACTGTCATTATTAAAAAAACACTATCGTGAAGAATACAAGGTAAGCTGTGATGTTGCAAATTACATTAAGAAAAACTATCATTTTAAACCTAACAAAGATGAAATCATGTATCTCACAATTCACTTGGCGCATATTACACGCCACGCAGTTTAACAGTTTCATTTTAATTTAAAATCAGGAGGACTCAGACTATGGGATTTTTAACAAAACTTTTTTCTGGAAAATCAGAGGGAAATACAAAGTCAGAAGAAATCAAAACTACTAACTCACAACCAAATACAATCTATGCACCATTTAAAGGCACTGTCATTCCATTAGAGCAGATTAACGATGGTGTGTTTTCCAGCGGTGTACTCGGTCAGGGAATTGGAATGTACCCAGAGGAAGAAACTGTCTATGCACCTTTCGATGGAAAAATCACTCAGCTAATTGACACAAAACATGCTATCGGTATCTTAAGTAATGACAATATCGAATTATTAATTCACGTTGGGATGGATACTGTTGCAATGAAGGGAAAAGGATTTAAACTGTTTGTTTCAGAAGGTGATACTGTATCCTGTGGACAGAAATTAATGACCTTTTCTAAATCAGAGATTGCTGCTGCCGGATATCCGGATACAACTGCAATTATTATAACAAACTTCGATGATTTCAATAAGGTTTCTACTCTTATTGAGGGACCTGTAGAAAAAGGGACTGCCGTACTGATTACAGAATAATACAAAGGAGAACGTTATGACAGAACAACAATTACTAGACTTATTTCATCAAATGACTTTAGAAGAAAAGATTGGACAGCTTGTCCAGTTGGATGGCGGATGTTTCGGTACTGATGCCATGGCTGTCGGACCAAGAGAAAAGCTTGGTATCACAGAAGAAACCGTACGCAACTGTGGAAGCGTATTAAATGTTCTTGGTGCAGAAAAGGTTCATGAAATCCAAGATCATTTTCTTGCTGAAAATCGTTTAAAAATACCGCTCCTCTTCATGGCAGATGTAATTTACGGATACCAGACTGTTTTCCCGATTCCTCTTGGTCTTGGATCCACCTGGAACCCGAACCTGATTCGTGAAGATTATAAACTGATTGCAGAAGAAGCCTGCAGTGATGGTGATATGGTTACCTTCAGCCCACCTGCTGATCTAATTCGTGATGCAAGATGGGGACGTTGTCTTGAAATGCCGGGAGAAGATCCTGTTCTGATCTCTCATTTTTCTAAAGCAATGGTAGAAGGTTTCCAGAACACATGGGAAAAGGGAAAAAGTGTTGCCTCCTGTCTGAAACATTTTGCCGGATACGGTGCCCCGGAAGCCGGACGCGAGTATAACACCGTTGATATGAGTAAACGCCGTTTCCTTCAGGATTTTCTTCCTGGTTATAAATCTGCTGTAGATGCAGGATGTGAACTGGTTATGACTTCCTTTAATACCGTAGATGAAATTCCTGCTACTGCCAATAAATGGCTGATGGATGATATTTTACGAAAAGAATGGGGATTTAATGGGGTAATCATTACAGATTATGCAGCAATCTCCGAATTAAAGGCTCACGGAGTTGCTGCTGATGATGCTGAAGCTGCAAAACTTGCAATAAATGCAACTGTAGATATTGATATGAAGACATCTTGCTATGCAAATAATCTTGCGGATCTTGTTGCCCGTCACGAAATTGATGAGGCACAGATTGATGCTGCCTGTTATCGAATCCTTACGCTGAAAAATAAACTTGGACTTTTCGAAGACCCATACTATGGATGTAGTGTAGAAAAACGTGATTCCGTTATCTGCAGTCCTGAAAAAATCAGTGCTGCCCGTAAAACCGCCAACCGTTCTATGGTTCTTCTTAAAAATGATGATATTCTTCCGCTGAAAAGAAATAAACAGAAGATTGCTCTGATCGGACCTTACGCTGACAGTCTGGATATTGTCGGCATGTGGGCTGTTCACGCTGATCACAAACATTCAATTACAATAAAACAGGCGATGGAAAATGTTCTCGATAATGAATACTTTACTTTTACCAAAGGCTGTGATTTCCTTGATGATTATAGTTCGTTAGGCGAGTTCGGATTCATCCCTGCGATTGCCAATGGAAAACTCACTCCTGAACAGGCTGTCATAGAACATGAGAACGCTCTTACTCTGGCAAAAGAAGCTGATGTTGTCGTACTGGCTATGGGAGAACATATGCTGCAAAGTGGTGAGTCCGGTTCAAGAACCGATATCACACTTCCAGAACCACAGAAACAACTTCTACACGAGATTAAGGCTCTTGACAAAAAAATTGTTCTTGTATTGTTCAACGGAAGACCTCTTGCATTAACTGATATCATTGAAGATTGTGACGCTGTTTTGGAAGCATGGTTCCCGGGCACAGCCGGTGGACTTTCCATCTGTGACTGCCTCTTTGGTGACTACAATCCTTCTGGAAGACTAACTGTAAGTTTCCCTTATCACGTTGGTCAGGAACCATTATATTATTCTCAGTTTGCAACTGGAAGACCTGCAAATGGGAGCACGCATAGCGGACGCTTTGTCTCACGTTATCTCGACTGCCCGAATGAAGCACTTTTTCCTTTCGGATATGGTTTATCCTATCATAAGGCAGAATATTCTAATCTTACACTTAACCGGACAAAGATTTCAAAATCCGCTGATGATTCTATACAGGTATCCGTCACAGTAACAAACACCAGTGAAACTTCCGGAACTGAAACTGTTCAATTATATCTCAGGGACTTAGTTGGAAGCGTTGTAAGACCAATTCTTGAGCTGAAAGACTTCAAACAAATTTACTTAGGTGCTCATGAAACACAAAAAGTCACCTTTACAATTACTGAGGAAATGCTTCGCTTTTATACAAAAGATTATACTTATCAGAGCGAACCGGGCAATTTCAAAGTATTTGTCGGACCGAATAGTGCTGAATTACTGGAAGCAGATTTTTCACTGACTATCTAGCAATCTTTTATTTAGATAGCCACAATTAAACATAAAAAATGGATGAAAGTATGTATCGTATATAATACCAGGGCTCTCATCCATTTTTTCTTCATTATTCCGCCTTCACAGCCCAGCGCATCTTCGTGGATCTTGCTCTTCCGTTCTGCGCACATTCCTGTGCTGACGGACGTACAACATCTCTCGCATATTCGGAATAGATTCCTTCTTTATATCCTGCTTTGAGTGCTTTTTTTACAAGCTTGTCCTCTCCGGAATGGAATGTAAGAATTGCTACTCTTCCGCCCGGTTTTAATGCTCCCGGGAGTTTCTCCATGAATTCATACAGCACTTCGAATTCATTATTGACATCAATACGAAGTGCCTGGAATGTTCTCTGGCAAGTCTTCTTGATAATGTCCTTCTTTTCTTTATTATTCGGAAGGAAATCCAAAGTCTTCTCGATCACATTTCTAAGCTTTGTTGTTGTATCGATGCGATTGCCTCTGCGAATCTCATTTGTAATTGCTTTCGCCAGCTCTTCGCAGTATGGCTCATCTGAATTCTCGTAAAGCATTCCGGCGAGTTCTTCCTCTGAAATGTTATCCAGGCGCTCTGCCGCGCTGATGCCTTTCTCCTGGTTCAGTCGCAAATCCAGCGGTCCGTCAACTTTGAAGGAAAATCCTCTCTTCGGATTGTCGATCTGCATGGAGGAAACTCCGAGGTCCGCAAGGATAAAATCAAATCCGCCAACTTCTTTTGCAATCTCATCGATCGTGCAGAAGTTCTGCAGACAGATACTTAAAATGTCTTCTCCGAATCCCTGATCTGCCAGACGTTTTCTTGTCTTCGCAGACTCTTCCGGGTCAACATCTGTTGCATAGATGTGTCCCTCACCTTTCAGACATTCCAGCATTGCTTTCGTATGTCCACCGTATCCGAGTGTCGCGTCAAATCCTGTCTCACCCGGCTGGATTTTCAGAAAATCAAGGATCTCATTTACCATGATGGAAATGTGCATTCCGGCAGGAGTATTTCCCTTCTGGATTACATGTGCGATTGTGTCCTTGTATTTCTCCGGCTGTAACTCTTTATATTTCTCCTCGAATTTCTTCGGGTATTTTCCTTTGTATCTCACACGACGCTTATGCGGTGTCTGTGATTCCTGTGTGTTCTGATTGTTCTGTTCGCTCATTTCGCTCTCCTTGTATATTCACATATATTAGGCGTTTTATAAACACCACCAACCCTTTGATTTTATTGGGTTTTCTCACTTACCGCTAACCTTCAGACCTTCAAAATGTGTTTTTAATGCTATAGACATAAATTGATTCATTTTATCTTCTCCAATCGATAAATCATATAAATTCACTAATCATTTTTAGTCTCAAGTCAGTCTCATAATCTCATTTTAAAAATGAGACTGACTTGAGACTAACTTGAGACTAAGTATTTCCAACATGCTAAAAGCCCCGATTTTATCATATTTTTAGATTTTTTTCTGTCTCATCAAGTGTCAAAATTTATGAGACTTTGTTGAGACTAACTTGAGACTGGCTCATTACAATGTCCATGTTGAAGTTTTTTTATCGTAAACGGCACCTGTTACTTTTTTGATTTTAGCATAGTCCCTGAATACCGTTGCTCGTGATATATCAAGTTCTGCCATTACCTGTTCAACCGATAAGTGCAGGTTTTCACAAATCATATTATATATTTTTTGTTCTCTTTCAGATAAAGTCTTCTGTTCTCTTCCCTCGTCAGCAGCCGCCTTGTCCAAAGGAATGGTTATTCTAAACACATCATCTTCAATTAATTCCGGCTTACCACCATCTGAATATACTGGTGTATATTTATATAGATTTCGTACACCAGAACCAATCGTATCTGTTCTACCAATATTTGCAAAAAATTGCTGAATCAACGGATTCTTAGGATATGGTGTAAATTCATCACTCATAATATTTCCATGACGCCTTGGAATACACCAGTTTTCTGTTTTCAACCAGTCTTTTTCAATGATTACCTTTGCTGGAAACGCACTGGAATAATCTCTATGCACAAGAATATTGGCAATTACTTCTCTGGAAATAATACCTCTGATGCTTGTATTTACATTATCAATCAGGCAAAATTTATCTGAAGTATGCTTTGCTACAAACTCCATTAACAATTCATATGCCTCAATTAGGTTTGTTATCACCTGCAATCTGTCATCGTACCTATCTATATTTTCAACTCTGTAAATTGCATCCGTAACATATCCTGGGCAACAGGAACGTATTACTTCATCCCTTCCAAACAAAAGTACTCCGGCAAGATTATATCCTTGAATACCTGATGAAAAATCTTTTTCCCATAAGCCAGCACTCTTCAATATTTCCTCATCAGACATTTTCAACCAAAGATGATCCGGATTTTTGCTCTTTGCAAGATTTCTTACTTTATCCATCAAATCCATGCGTAGATCTTCCGTTGTAATATATGGGAATATCTTGTGCTCCGCATATGTATTACTCTTTCTGTTATACATATTCTGTAGTTGAATCGGAGAGTCCGTAATATCCATATCTCCATCTTCGTTTCTGTCATAGATCCTGTTTGCACACTTTTCTACAGTAGATGTTGGCGGAACATACACCCATAACAGCATCATCCCTTCATATACAATATCCTCTATCGAAAGATACAATGTTGGTGACATCTTATCCGGGTTATTTAGCTGATTCACAAAATTCTTCTTCATATCCTTAATAATATTCGGATTAATACCTATTGAGGTACCATCATCCTCTACACCCATGATAATATACCCACCATATCTGTTAGAAAAAGAGCATACTGTTTCATACACATCTTCCTGAATGCCATGCTGACAGGTTTTGTACTCTACTGTTATTTTTTCATCTTTTGAAAGCAAGTCTCTCATAAATTCAATTGTCATTCTATCGCCTCCAATTGTTGCGTTTCCATTATTATCCTAAATACTCCTGTAAATATCTATAATTAAAATCTTTGCAACGTATGTACAGTATACCATGAAAGTTATTCACAATATACCATGAACTTTGAAATGTTTTCCACATAAGTCTGCATATTTTTCACCTTTTCACATTTCTTTACCGGAACCTGCATGGATTCGCTATTTTATCCGGCTGCATATCTTACCGCCACATTCATCACTCCCGCAAGTATCATCACAACCACCGGATTCAGTTTTGTCTTACGAAGCAGTAACAGACAGATTCCAAAAATCACTACCATAGACCATTTTGTTGCAGCAAACTGCACAATTCCATCTGCCCAGAATGCAGTGTGCAGAATTGCGATTCCTGCTGATGCGATCAGTGCGACAACCGCCGGTCTTAATGATTCCAAAACACTCTGGAACATTTTCATTTTCTTATATCTTAAATAAAACCATGCAATCAAAGTTACGATAATGCAGGATGGCAGAATGCACCCACAAGTTGCCGCAACAGATCCCGGCACTCCCGCAATCTTGCTACCGACAAATGTTGCCGCATTGATCGCAATTGGCCCAGGTGTCATCTGAGAAATCGTGATCAGATCTGTGAATTCTGTCATCGTAAGCCATCCGTGCTGCGACACTACCTGATCCCGGATCAGAGGCATCGCCGCATAACCGCCGCCAAAGCTGAACAGTCCAATCTGAAGGAAGCTAAAAAATAATTTCAAATAAATCATTTCTCTTCACTTCCTTTCTTCGTAGTTTTTTTCTCAATTAATGCGCGGAGTACTCCGACAATTCCACAGATCAGAATCACATAGACTACATTTACCCCAAATACGCAGGAAGCTGTAAATGCCCCGGCCATAAGTACGTATGACAAAGCATCTTTCTTCTTCACGATTCCGGCACCCATGTCATATGTCACAGATGCGATCACGGCGCCCACTCCGGCCTGCATTCCTTCGAGCATTAAGCTGATGATCTGGTTATTTCGAAATGCCTGATAGCCGACAGAAAGTATTGATATAATAAGAAATGGTGGAATTACTGTCCCGGCAATTGCTGTCAGAATCCCCACAATCCCAGCCAGTTTATATCCGATCACGATTGCTCCGTTCACTGCGATCGCTCCCGGTGCTGACTGCGCGATCGCCACAAGATCCAGCATCTCCTCTTCTTCAATCCAATGATATTCATCTACGAACTTTTTCTTCATCAGACTAACGATCACATAACCGCCGCCAAATGTGAACGCACTTAAGTAAAAGGTCGACCAGAAAATCTTCCACAGCCTTTTATCCTGATCTTTATCTGATTTTTTGTCTTGCCTCTTTTCTTCTTTCCCGTCTTGTTGTTTCTGGTTCTCTTCCATATATATTGTCCTCGTATATTGTGATATTCTTTCTCTTGTAGTCTATCGCAATCAAATTGATTCTGCAATCTCCTTGATTTTTTTCACATTATATTTTCCTTTTTGAAACCTTAATTTTATCTGAATTTCCCCTATTTGGGAAGTGATTATGATACAATAAGAACAGTAATATTTATCATAAAGGAGATTGAACTTGAGAAAGCCATTTTTTCGATTATCTTGTGCCGTTCTCCTGTGTTGCTGCCTGACCGGATGCGGTAGTATACAGCACAAATCCCGTACGGACACAGCACAAAGTTCTAAGGCACCACCCAAGACAGCGGATGATTTTTCTATCTCCTCAGATTCTGAAAATGAAACTGTAGATGAACCTTCTTCTGCTGATGCCGCCAACGCATCTGTTTCTGAATCCGCAACTCAGCAGGAACCACTGACCGGCGCAGCGGCTCTTTACAGCAATGGACAGGAGATCAGCTTTGATTCTTCCTGGCAGTATGCAGACTTTTCTGCGATTAATTCTGGAACAGCTACTATTTATCTTGCAGATTCTAACCGTAAGGATATCGTCATTGGCGTGAATGCCGGGCATGGAACTTCTGGTGGTTCTTCTGTAAAGACGCAGTGTCACCCAGATGGTTCTGCAAAGACAACCGGCGGAAGCACTGCTCAGGGTGCAACTTATGCGACTGCAGTTTCCGGGGGAATGACATTTAACGATGGAACTGCTGAAAGCACTGTTACACTTCAGATGGCTCAGATTCTGAAAGATAAGCTGCTTGCTCAAGGATATGATGTCCTTATGGTGAGAAATAGCGACGATGTCCAGCTTGATAATGTTGCCCGCACCGTACTCTGTAACAATGTAGCTGACTGTCACATCTCACTCCACTGGGATGGAGATGGATTGGGATATGACAAAGGCTGTTTCTACATTTCTGTGCCAGATGGTCTGAAAAGTATGGAACCTGTCGCTTCCCACTGGCAGGAACATGATGCACTTGGGGCCTCTCTTGTAGAAGGACTTCGTACAGAAGGAATGACCATTTACCAAAATGGTTCTATGAATATCGACCTGACGCAGACTTCTTATAGTACGATTCCGTCTGTTGATATGGAACTTGGAAATGCAAGCTCTGACCACAGTGATTCCACACTAAACAGTCTGGCTGATGGTCTAACTGCCGGAGTCAATACTTATTTTGGAAATTAGAATTCTTATTGTGATATTTATTTTACTTTTTTTAAGGAGGAGTTTTATGGAGCCACTCATTCGTGTTAAAAATATGTACAAGATTTACAACCCTGGAGAAAATGAAGTCCGCGCGCTGGATGATGTTTCTCTTGAGATCAACCAGGGGGAATTTATTGCCATTGTCGGGCATTCCGGTTCTGGTAAATCTACATTTATGAATATGCTCGGCTGTCTTGACACACCTGATTCCGGGGAATATTTTCTGGACGGAAAAGATGTCGCCAATCTCTCAGACAATGAACTGTCTGATATCCGCAATCACAAGATTGGCTTCATCTTTCAGGGATTCAATCTGATCCCAAACCTGGATGCACTTGGAAATGTAGAACTTCCGCTGATCTACCGTGGACTTGGAAAACAACAGAGAAAAGAGATTGCCGGGGAAGCTCTATCGAAAGTTGGACTGGAAAATCGTATGGATCACAGACCGAACCAGCTTTCCGGTGGACAGCAGCAGCGTGTCGCTGTAGCCAGAGCAATTGCCGCACAGCCGCCGATCATCCTTGCCGATGAGCCGACCGGTAACCTGGACAGTAAGTCGACTATCGAGATCATGAATATTCTGAAAGACCTTCATGAGTCTGGAAGAACAGTTATTATCATTACACATGATGATGAAATTGCCAATCAGGTAGACCGTGTTGTCCGCATTATGGATGGAAAGATTGTGAGTGATAGTGTAAATCAGTAGCAACTTAAATACTTACCTGCACTTAAAGAGAGGGCAGTACTTTACGATTTCTCAATCGTTGAAGCACTGCCCTCTCTTTATGTTTCTTATTAGATATTTCTTAGTAGAATTTCTAATTACTTCTATTCACTTTTTATTCTACTGATACAAGCTCAATCTTGAAGTTCAGTTCTTTTCCTGCCATCTCATGGTTTGCATCGAAAGTGATTGTTGTCTCTTCCTTAGCTGTTACCTTTACCGGAAATGGCTGTCCATACTGATTGGACAGGTAAACCTGCTGTCCCACTTCAAGGTCTTCAGATCCCGGAAGCTCTGCGATCTCTACTGTAAAGATAGCTTCCGGATTCGGCATTCCGTAAGCTTCTTCCGGCATCAGATGGATGTCTACTACCTGACCAACTTCCATATCAGCTACTGCTGCGTCAAATCCTTTGATCATCTGTCCTACACCACATACAAACTCAAGCGGCTCTCCACGGTCATAAGAAGAATCAAATTGAGTTCCGTCATTGAATGTTCCTTTGTAATGTGTACGGCATTTCTTTCCAACATTCTTTCCTTCCATTGTAGTGTGTGATCCGCATCCGCCACCGCAGCTGCTTCCACAAGAATGTCCCTCTTCATGATCTCCGCAGGAATGTCCTTCCTCATGGTGATGATGATCACATGTAGCTCCTCTGGATACGAGCTCACCTTTCAGGTATGCCTCTACTGCCTGATCTGCATCTCCCTGAGCACCTGAACACAATTCAACACCAGCCTCTGCAAGTGCTGTCTGAGCTCCGCCACCGATTCCACCACAGATCAGAACATCTACGTTCTGTCCTGCAAGCAGTCCTGCCAGTGCTCCGTGTCCTTCCCCATTAGAACCGATTACTTCACTGGAAACCACCTTATCATCTTCCACTTCGTACACTTTGAAAGTCTCTGTCTTTCCAAAATGCTGGAAAATATTTCCGTTGTCATAAGTTACTGCAATTTTCATTGTAAAATCCTCCGTTTTCAAGATTTCCTGTCTATCTAGTATAATCCATTACGCAGGTAAAAGCAACCTTTGTGTAAATGTGGATAGAGTACGATAGAGTACACAGTATCATTGACACAATCTTCTCAAGACACTATACTTGTTATAAAACTTACTCCAAACCATCAGAAAGTGAGCACAACCATGGAATATGAACACATCACCCATTCCTTTGAACCAATATATAATGAAGACTCCGAGATTCTGATTCTTGGGACGCTTCCTTCTGTAAAATCCCGGGAAAATAATTTCTACTACGGACATAAACAAAATCGATTCTGGAAATTGTTGGCGAAGCTTTGTAAAGAAGAAACTCCGCAGACAATTGAGGAGAAAACTTCCATGCTGCTCCGTCACCACATCGCCATCTGGGATGTCATCCAAAGCTGCGACATCAAAGGCTCCAGTGACAGCAGTATCAAAAATGTAACGCCGACCGATCTGAATCAGATTTTAAATCACTGTCAGATTCGACAAATCTATGCAAATGGAAATAAAGCCGGAGCTCTTTATAAGAAATATCAGCAGCCGCTGACCGAAAGAGACATCCTTGTACTCCCTTCCACCAGCCCGGCAAATGCCGCCTGGTCACTGGAGCGTTTGTACGAAAAATGGCGTGTCATTCACTAACCTGTTCTCTTCTCTGCTCAAACACTGCTGCCAGCCTCGGCAGAATCTTGTTGCAAGCCATCGTGTAAGCCGCACCGAATACATTTGCCCCAATACGAAGTGCAACAGCATACGGCATCCCGAATAAGCCGGATGCAATCGACAATGCACCAAATGTATTAAATGCTGTCTGCCATGCATACCCTGCAGAATATCCGACTCCGATTCCTCCGATCATTCCGATGTATGGATACATTGACTCCGGAAGCACCAGATACAGGATAACAAATAACAGACATCCTACTATATTAAATGCAGCTCTCTTACCTGCTCGCTCTCCACAGTCATCCGGAAATGGGAGACAAACAGACATGCTTGCGATTCCCGCCCACATTGCTCTTGGAAGTCCAAGCAATGACATGAACAACATTGCGCTGGAAACAACCAGTGAAAGACGAATATACCATCTGTTTCTTGCGGAGTTAATATCGAACTCGCGGAACAAATCAAGAAATGATCTTCGATACGGTCTGTTCTTCTGATTCTTATAGAAAATCGCCATACACAATACCATTCCAACCAAAAGGCCAGCCACACGATACAAGTACTCCTGTCCGGTCACATCATATCCCTGAAGAAGAAGATATCCAAGAACAAATGTAGAATGATTGTACATAATCACATTGTGACATCCCAGAATCATAAGAAGCAAAATGCATACTACATTAATAAAGAATGCCGGAACCGGTGACACCATATTCGAAAGCTTCGGTCCTGCAATCAATATTCCAAAGATTCCGACGATGGAGGCCAATCCGTGCGTTGTACGAATTCCAAAATCTGCCTGTCGAAGAACAAGCACCGCAAGAAGCACTGTAACGCCTACTACACTGTTGTTATTCCCTGTGAAATGACTGTATAAGGAAACCACTGCCACACAAAACGCCATTACAAGATAGACCTTAAAATTATAAATAAGAATGTGTCTACGTCTTTCCTTCTTGTCTTCTGTCGCTTTGATCAGCTGCTTAGATGCAACTGAACTAAGCTGTAACTCCTGATAAAATGTCATATATCTCTTCCTCCCACTGTTATTTTTCTTCAAAATATCAACGAGAAACTATAATACAAATCCATCACGGAGTCAATAAAAACTTTATTAAAATTTTCTGATAAATCGAAATTATTCAAACAATATATAGAATTTATTTTTTAGGCTTTACAAACCGTTCGCTCTATGATAAGATAGTTTGTGTCGAGCGGAAGTGGCGGAATGGCAGACGCGCTAGATTCAGGTTCTAGTGGGAGTTTTATCCTGTGGGAGTTCAAGTCTCCTCTTCCGCATTGATGAAATGCAAGAGAAACCTTTGATTTTCAAGGGGTTCTCTTTTTTGTTATCTGAAATTTGCCCATTTTTGGTTACCTCTGTTTTTTCTTCTCCTTACATAACATCTTTGCATTAATCTTTACTTGCGCAAATGGATTGGAATTGATAAAAGCAACAATCTCACATGCGAGACACTTTCCATTTATGTAATTTTTCCTCATCGTCCAGGACTTCTCCTCAGAAAACGCTCTATAAAATTTATGAATTTATCGTAAATTTATATATTTTTTTGTGTGTTTTTCTTATATTTGTGTTATAATAGATTTTAATTTGGTTTATCTTTCACTTAATTATGGAGGCATAAATTTATGACAAAAAATCATACTGAACAAACTGGATCGAATCTTCTGGCTCACCCCGGTAGGACTTCCGACTCTTCCCCCAAAAATACTGTTTCTAAACAGATGTCTCTATCTGATTCTATTTTATCGGGAGCAGTTGTGTCGTATCGAAAGGCAGGTTATACATTCGGTCGACACTTACATACTAATATTGAGATTTATCGAATTCTTTCCGGAGAATGTTATATGGATATTCAATCAGAAACCCTGCATTGTACAAAAGGTGACTTTATTATGATCCTTCCTGATATGGTGCATTCTTTTTATCTGAATGATACTTCAGATTGCGAGTTTCAGCATATACATTTCAACCCTGATATGTTTTCAACTATCATTCTTGATAATGATGGAATATTCCCGATTACGCTTCTTCATGCTGTATTATTTTCTTCACATTTTTATTATCGACTCATCTCTGATGAAACGATTGATAAGCATCTTCAGAAATTGATTGATTTGCATACTTCCTCTGACAGTCTGTTTACAGCCGCTAATCTTAATGTTGCTCTTATGGACCTGATGCTCCATATTCTTGATCACACAGAGCTTGTACATGAACGTGAACATACAGAGCCTCAACTTCAAAACAGTTATGTAGCTTATACATTGAATTATATTCAAACACATTACGCTACAAAAATTTTACAAGAAGACATTGCACAACAATTGCATATTTCCGTCCGTTATCTTAGTAAACTTTTCAAGAGTTATATGGGCGTCACATTATCAAACTATATTAATATTTATCGTATCAATCGCTCCATTGAGCTAATGCAGGATACCAATTTAACCTTAACGGAAATTGCACTGCAGGTTGGATTTAAAGACTCGCAGCACTATTCCAAAGTCTTTGGAAGCGTTATTAATGCAACACCTTCTCAATACAGGAAAACGTTTTTAATAAAATAACTAATCAGAAACCCAGGATTTTACTCCTGGGTTTCTCTGATTAGTTATTTCTTTTGTACCAATTTTCTTTTTTACAGTTCTATGCTTTCTTCTAAATCATAACTGCACTGTTCATTACGCCAGTTTATCGATTCTTTACATAAACACATAATAACTACTGCGCTTAGCAGAAATGATAGAATCATAATAAGACTTATAACTACAATCATTTTATCTTATTCTCTTTCTTTTAATCAGTACAACAACAATTCCTGTTGCCAGACAGAGGATTGCAACTCCTGCTACACCTGCTACATTTGCTGCATCACCTGTTTTTACTGCATTTGATGTCTTATTTGCAGTGCTTGTAGTATTCTTGTTGGATGATCCGTTATTGTTTGATCCGCCATTAGATGAACCATTGTTGGATGTTCCGCTGTTGCTGTCATCCTTTTTATTGTCATCTTTCTTGTCATCATCCTTCTTGTCGTCGCCCTTATTGTTGTCGTCTTTCTTGTCTTCTTTTACTTTCAGAGCTTCTTTTGCTTCTTTTACTGCCTTCACTGCTGCATCGATCTCAGCCTGTGTTGCTTCTGGATTCTGAAGAACTGCATTGGCTGCATCAATTGCTGACTGAAGGGCTGCAAGGGACTCTTCTGTATACTGCTCTGTATCTCCTACAACCTTTGTTGCATCTTCTACAGCAGCTTTCAGTTCATCCTTCTTAACAGGTGCTTCCGGCTTCGGTGTCTCTTTCTCAACAAGAGCTTTCTGTGCTGCCTGGACTGCTTTCTCTGCTGCGTCTACTTCTTCCTGTGATGCATTCTCATCAGCTAATACTTCTTTCGCTGCTTTGATTTCTTTCTGAAGCTTCTCGATAGACTCTTCTGTGTATTTGTCAACTAATGCGGCATCGCCTTCTGCTGCTATAATTGCAAGGTTCAGAGCATCTTTCTTTGCTTTCGCTTTCAGAGCTGCAAGCTTAGCCTCTACATTTGCCTTTGCTTTATCTACTTTGTCCTGATCAGCATTTGGATCGTCGTAAATAGCCTGTGCAGCTTTGACTGCATCTTCAAGATCTTTCAAAGATGACGGTGTGTATTGCTCTGTCTCTGCAAGTTTTTTGTTTGCTGTATTAATTGTTGCTAACAGATTTTCTTTCGCAATTGTAAGCTCATCTTTTGCAAATGTTACTTCAATTGTATGATTTGCAACAATATCTTCGAAAGCATACTCTGTTGCAATAGTTTCTACATTTTCTCCGTCCACTGTAATACTTTCAATATGGTATCCCTTGTCCGGAGTGATCGTGAATACTTTGGATGTTCCCTTATAAACTGTTGTTGTGGCTTCCGGTGCAATCTTTCCGCCTTCACCTGCTGTTGCTGTGATTGTAAACTGTGTCTGGATATCAGCAATCTTTGCTTTGATTTCGGCTTTCTTTTCATCTACATCTGCCTGAGATGTGTTTTCTGTGAATGCCTTTCCAGCGTTTACCATCTCCTGAAGTTCTACAAGAGCTGTTGCTGAATATTTATCTTTGTCTTCTGCGTTAAGAATTTCTTCTGCCTCAGCAATCGTTGCTTTAAGGTCTGTAAGGTCTGCTTCACTTGCAGTTCTTATCAATTGAATATCCAGTTTATCAAGCTGTGGAGCTTTGTTTGTGTCCGGTGCTGTAAGAACCAAAGTTCCTGCTCCTGCAGTTTTTACTTCAATGTTAAGTTCGAATGTCTTCACAGTTAAGTTGTTACCTTCTTTTGTTGACGGACAATCTACCTGCGCTGCCTCAATCTTACTTCCTTCCTCAGAAAATGCAAGTTTATTCAGTGCTCCTGCACGATAAGTACCTGTTACTTTATAAATTCCAGGAACGTTTGCTGTATAAGCGTATTTAGCATAATCTTTGTATGCCATACAGTTCAGGAATTTTCCATTACTTGCCCAGCCCTCAGAAGTAATTGTAAGCGGCCAGTTCGGATCAGAATCTGAATCATTGCTATTGATCAATTCTGTAGCATGTTCTGCTTCCAGTGTGCTTGTTACGCCCTTTGTTTCTGGGAATTTAAATGGATTTTCTGCTGTATAATTTGCAAATGCAAATGTTGCCTCAATTTTATGTGCTTTATCCACATCACTAAATGTGTAAGAAGTTTTCTTTCCTACGGAATTTCCATCAACTTTTACATCTGCGATTTCATATCCTGAATTCGGAGTAATTGTAAATGTTGCGCTTTCGCCTTCTGTTACGTCTACTTTGCCTTCTGTAAGACTCTCAGCTGTGATAGTTCCACCTTCGCCGGCTGTAGCTGTGATGGCAAATTTTTCTAATTTAACACTCTTCGGGCTAATGATGAAGTAGTCGATTCCAGGACCTTTATTGGTATTCGGTGCTGTAATAGAGATCATTCCATCTCCAGGTGTTGTTACTTCAATATCAAATTCTACAGTTCCAAAAACAACGTTTCCGTTATTCTTTGTCGGATCAACTACAACTGTTTTCTCTGCGATCTTTCCATCTGCTTCTGTAATCTTGATACCATTTTTCTCATTTTCAGCGGATCCACTGCGATATCTCATAACCACATGATAGGTGCCTGCTTTGTCTGCATGATAAGCATATTTCAAAACATCTTTGAATGCCATATCTGTGACAAATTTTCCATTACTTGCATCGCTATTATCTGCAATCTTCATCGGCCACTTCGGATCAGAATCTGAATCATTGCTATTATTTAACTCTGTCGCAAATTCCGCTTCCAGCTTAGCACTTGTTTCTGCTCTCCATTGGAAGTTGAAACGATCATTCTCTGTATACTTTTCACGAACCTTAAGTGCAGCTTTTGCTTTATCTAATTCTGTGTATGCGCTTCTGATTGTTGCATCTGTTGCACTCTCATTTTCCACTACTTCCTGAGCTGTCTTCAGTGCTTTAGCAAATGCGTCCCATCCTTCTGAATAAAGATGTTCTTCCAACGCCGCTGAATTCGTAACCAATGTCTGAAGTTTATCTTTTGTAATTCCATCTGCATCTTTGATTGTGATTCTTGCAGAACCGTTAAATCCGATAATTGCTTTCTCCGGTGTTTTTTCTGTCAGCTCAATTGAGAATACACGGTCACCAGTCAGATTGGTATTTCGTCTTGTCTCTGCTACTTTAACATTTTTTTCTGATACGCCATCCTCTAATGTAACGGTTGGCGAAAACTCGGTAACAAAGTCATCCTGAATTGCACTTCCCGGGTTTGGCTGGATCTTAGCTGTGATGGTTCCTTTTGTTCCACCTACACGTTTGATTTTTACATCCAGTGAAGATTCTTCATTCATTGTATACTCGGAATTCTCAAGTTCGATCATTCCTACGCCACCATTGTTGATTACGTAAGCCGCTTCTACACCGATTGCAGCATTTGTCTTTGCTACAAGTTTTAATGTATGCTCTTTATCCTCTAAATCTTCAGATTCGAAGATTTTTGCTCCTGTGGATCTGCTTTCTGCATGTGTATTAATTGTTTCTACTAGCTTACCATCAATATAAACATCCGCTTGTCCATGACCTGGATCTGTTGTACCCATCAGATATACTTTTGTTCCGCTAAATTCGTAAGTAAACTCTGCACCTGCTTTATTGGACCATGTATTCTGTCCGTTGATGTACTGGCTTCCTGTCTGAGGATTCCATCCTGTGGAGCTAAATTTAAACTTACTTGTCTCATTAACACTTGTTGTATCCATGCCTTCCGGCGCTGCTCCTGCCAGCTGGAATCCTTCGCTTGCTTTGTATACACCAACTTCACTCAGCATCGGTACTTTTCCGTCTGATGTTCCTACTGTAATCTTCACCTGAGTTGCTGATACTGGAGCTGTTCTAACCAGTCTCTTTGCACCAACAGTTTTTCCGCTTTTCAGTGTCTGCCACTGTGCATCGTCAGACGCTTTGTACTCAACTTTATAGCTGTTGATATGCTGTCCTTTCTGAATTGCTTCTTCGAATGAAACCACATCAAACTTTTTAGCTTTGTCCCATTTGATCGTCAGACTTCCTTCTTTTGTTCCATCGTCTGTTGTCCAGTATGTTTCATCTTTAGCATCTACTACATTTCCCGGTTTAAACGCTGTATCATTTCCACGAACATTAGATGCCTCTATTGTGGTTCCTTCTTCTTTTGCCAGATTGGTTCTGAAAGTATCTTCCACATTCTGTCCAAATTCTGTTATTCTTTTCAGAATCGGCTCATCTACTGTACCTTGGTTATTCGGCGGTACATTCAGAAGCATGGTTGCATTATGTCCTACAGAATCAAAGTACATGTTAGCAAGCTGTGTAATTGTCTTCGGAGTCTTCTTTTGAGTTCCCCAGAACCATCCGGATGTAATACGTCCGTCACACTCCGGAACTGTCCATTTATTACCATTTTCATATCCTTTGGAATAAGGTGTACTTCCATTGCTGTCAATAGTATTCTTGTCATAATTGACATTTGACTTTGCCCAGGTATCCTCAAAAGCTACACCGTCTTCATTTCCAATCTAGCGAACGGTTGTATATGCCTGAGCTCCGAATAACATACAGTCTGCTGAATTACCTGCTACTTCTTTTCCTTGATACTTTTGGATTGTAGCAAACCACTTCTTAAAGTCGTACTCCTGTGCATTGGCACCGCTTCCTTTGGCTCCATCCATCCATACTTCAACAAAACGTCCCTTGTTTCCATACTTTTTATTTCCGAGGATTTCTTCTAACTGATTGTTATAATACACATTATAATCCAATACATCTTTCTCTGGTGTTGTTGGATTTCCGTTCGCATCTTTATATCCGTAAGATGGCTCATGAATATCCCATGGAGACAGATAAAGTCCCATGTCCATATCATAGGTGGAACAAGCAGCTGAGATTTCTGCAAGAATATCTCCTTCATATCCTGCTTCCTCTGTATCATAGTCTGTCCATTTACTCGGCCAGATACAGAAACCATCATGATGTTTCGCTGTTATAATGAGTTTCTTGAATCCTGCTTCCTTTAATGTTCTCACCATGGTATTTGCATCAAATTTCTGATCCAACTTAAAGATTTCACTCGGCTTTTTATTTCCGTAATGCTCTCCCCACTCAATTTCATTGAACGTATTCGGACCGAAGTGGCAGAATGCGGCCAGTTCATCTTTCTGGTATTTATACTGGTTCGCATCCGGTACAACTTTATCTGATTTTGGTTCTGCTGTACCTGTATTTGTACAGCTAGAATCTGTCACTCCGCTTTCAGCAGCTGATACAGTGACAACTGCCGGTCCGATTGAACTAAATACAGTTGTCACTCCAAGAACAAGTCCCATAAACATTGATACGGTCTTTTTCTTCATTTTGTTCCTCTCCTTAATCCTCTTTTTTACGTTTTACTACACCCAGTCCTGCAACTGCAGATGCTGCTAATGCAAACAACCATGTTACTACATTTGTTGTATCTCCAGTCTTAGCTGCATGTGATGTAGCACTTCCAGTACTTGTAGTACCCTTGTTACCTGATCCGTTATTGTTTGATCCGCCATTAGATGAACCATTGTTGGATGCTCCGCTGTTGCCATCATCCTTCTTATTGTCACCCTTATTGCTGTCGTCTTTCTTGTCATCATCTTTCTTGCCGTCATCTGTCTTCTTTTCTACAAGAGCATTGAGGGCTTTTGCGATGGCTTTATTTGCTTCGTCAACCTGAACCTGAGTTGCATTTTCGTCATTCAGAACGGATGCGTACTGATCGTAAACTGCCTGCAGGGCTTTCAGTGATTCTGCTGTGTACTTGTCTGTTGCTGCAAGTGCTGTATCGGCCTTTGCTGTAGTTGCCTTGAGTTCTGTCTTGTCAACTACTGTCGGCTCAGGAGTTACAGGTGTTTTCGCGGTTGTAAATGTAACTGCTGCCTTTGCGGATACATTGTTATTTGTATCAACAGCTTCTACCTCTACTGTGTATTCTGTTCCTTCTGTAAGACCTGTCAGTACATATTCTGTTGTTGCTACCAGTGTATCATTTACCTGAGCTCCGTTTACATATACATTGTATCCGGCAACTCCTTCATTATCTGTAGAAGCTGTCCATGTAACAGTTGCACCTGTCTTTGTAACATCAGATGCTTTTACGTCTGTCGGAACGCTTGGTGCTTCTGTATCGACTGCCTTTGCTGTTGTAAATGTAGCTGCCTCTGATTTCTCAGATACATTTCCTGCTGCATCTACTGCTTCAATCTCTACACTGTAATCTGTAGCTGGTGTAAGACCTGTCAGATCATACTCTGTAGCTGTTACCAGTTTTGTGTTTACCTTTTCTCCGTTTACATATGCGTTGTATCCAGTTGTTGCAACGTTATCCAAAGCTGCTTCCCATGCAACATGAGCTGTTGTCTCTGTAACATCTGCTGTTCTTACTGCTGTCGGAGCATCCGGTGCTTCTGTATCAACTACTGCCTTGTCAACGTATGTGATGATCGGAGTAACATGAACAGACGGCTTGCTTGGATTGCTGTTGCAGCTTGCTGTTACGCGGATCACATCGCCCTTGTTCAGTTCAATCTCATCAAAATTTGCCCAGTCTGCTGCTTTCTGATTACTTGTTGAAAGTGTTACACTCTGTTTTACTGTATCATTTACAAGAAGGCTTAATGTAACTGTTCCACCTGAGTTTCCAGCCTGACGCAGATACGGCTCACCATCTTTTACATTGAAGGATACCGTACCGCTCTTCGGTGCTCTGAATACCATTGCTGTCGAATAAGAAGTCTGCGGTGGAGCAGAGATCAGTCCATGAATGGAATCGCTCATTGCTGTACTGTGATTTGGAGCATCTACACCAACACCATAGTATGTATTCAGTACCCAGTTCGGATAAGTATTATCATAAGCTGTCATATCAGCCCAGTCGCCATTACCGTTCTTCTGCTGTGCAAACCATACATTTCCCTGCTGCTGTCCTGCATAGTCCAGTGTCCAGTTGTATGTATTCTTCTGAGCTACCGTATAGTCATTTGTTGTTCCATCTTCAGCCGTGATGCGTACTGTCATTCCTGCTGTTACTGCATCTCCGTCAGCTAATGCTGTTCCATTGTTCAGTACGGAAACTGTTGCTGTATCAGCTACTGTGATGTTCTTCTTCAGCTCGCTGACTGTTGTAGCATTTGCTGTTGTATAAGGAACACTCAGTGTCTTTCCGCTTACCATGTAGTAAGAAGATTTCAGTTCTTTATCAGAACTTGCAACGACTGTATAAGTTACATCATCCATTCCCTCGTAAGAAAGAACGATGTTCATTCCGCCTTTGACGATGTCAGAATCGCCAAGTACTGTATCACCACTCTTAACAGTTACTGTAACGCCTGTATCAACGATGATGTTGTTGCGGAACTGCTCTACTGTTGTATTCTTCGGAAGATCACTTACATTTGTTCCTGAAATTGTGTATGTATTGGAACGAAGTACAAGTGCTGTAACTGCATCACTCTCTGCTGCTCCGATCTCCGGTACTGCTGTGATCGCATGTCCGAAGAAGTCGTGATCGATCGTATAACCATTTCTGTCAACCACTACTTTACCCTTATTGATTGCAGGAGAGTTTTCTGCAAGTTTGTATCCATCAAATACTGTTTTTTCAGTTGGATTTTCGTGTTTTCTTGCTGCTTTGTCTACTGCTACAGAATCCGGACCAGAACCTGGATTCACAAGTACTTCTGTCCCTGCATTCACTTTTACAGCATTTGCATCATTCGGATAGGTGCTTACGTTGTAAAATAAGTTATTGCTGAAGGTCTTATTTCCGCTAGGATTCCAGTTGTTTACTGTAGCCTGTGTATTACCTGCGAAGTAGAAAATATTATTTTCCATATCTACAGGACCGCCATTGCCATGACTTCTGTGCCAGATGGTATTAAGACCTTCTTTTATATAGAACGTATTGTTGTAAACCTGACAATTTCCGGAGTTACCTGCCGGATCCAGAGGTCCCATATCTTCATTCTGACTGATATTATAACGGAATGTATTGTTAACAGACTCCGGTCCACAGAACATGATCGTACTTGCGGTATTTCCATGGCTGTAGTTGTACTGGTAGTTTGTTCCGTCACCATAGTCAGCATCCCAAGGCTGTCCGTCGCCGTTACCACTTGCGGCATTCAATGTTTTAAAACATTCATTATACTGGAAAATCGCATTTTTACATTTCCATGGCCAGATACCGGCTGCCACTCGTCCTGCACCAACGCCCTGTGTACCGTTTGGATTACCATTTGCATCAAGACTTGGCTGATTCTTTGAGTAGTCTTTTGTATTAATCTGTTCAGCTGCATTCTCGGATACATTGTACTGAATCAATGGTCTGTCAAGATACATGGTTGTGATTGCATCTCCACCCACATGGTTCAGGTAGTTGTTCTCGATGACTACATTGGAGGAACCATATTTTGCCATTGTTGCATCCGGAAGTTCACCTGTTTGGAACTGTCCCCACTGATAGGTATATCCAACTGCAATTCCCCAACGGTTTACCTTATTCAGAGAACAGTTTCTAATCTGGACATCATTATATCTTGCAATTCCTGTTTCGCCTTCATTCGTTGGTTTTGCAACGATGAAGTAAATACCACCGTTTGTCATATGCTTGTTATAAACGTTTCCTGTTACATCATGGATATAAAGATCATTTAATACGATATGATCTACAGTTCCATTATCTTTTGCAACTCCGGCAACACCGGTTCTGTCCATTGCATCTGCATCATTATACTTTTTATCTTTTTCAGTATCTGTGGAACTCTCTCTGTCATTTGTCAGCTCCAGACCTTCGATCTCAAGGTATTCAGCATCTTCAATTAAAATACTGGAAGAAACAGTACCTTTCCATTTATGGTTCTGGTTATCCAGCGGATTACCATAATTCAGCTCCCACTGTCCATGACCATTTGTATTGATCTGTGGTCTTTTTCCCTCTCCATAGGTAGATACTTTTACCGGTGCTTCTGCAGTACCGCTGTCCTCTTTTTTGAACTTAAGAGCCTGATCCTCAAATACAGATCCCTTTTTCAGAAGAACAGTGTCTCCCGGCTCAAGGTTAAGGCCATTCACCTTATCAAGTGTTTTGAATGCCTTGCTTTCAGAAGTTCCATCATTACTGTCGTTTCCACCTTTTGAATCAACGTAATAGGTTGTTCCTGTCGCAGCAGACTCCTTTGCATTAACCGGAACTGTCGGCATCATTGATGCAACTGTTGTTCCAGCAAGCGCAAGAGCCAGCGTACGACTCATCCATTTTTTCTTCATAGCTTTTCTCCCTCCATTATTGTATATTCTTCAAGGTTAATCGGTTTACATTCTCCATGTTACCTGCCACCTGAGAATCTGTTTCACGCTGCGTGATCATATCATCATACTTCTGCTCACGCAGTTCTCTTTCGACCGCGATCCTTGCCATCTCAAGGTCTGCATTTTCATCGCTGTCTCCAAAGATCCACTCTCGACTTTGATAGTGTTCCTGTATTTCATCTTCTGTCAGTTTCATACCTTCACGATTGGTATCGTTACAGTACTTTTCTTTTAACGTGCTGATTTCATAATCCAGATAAAGCTGAAACGTATATTCTTTAAGCCCGTAGATTACTTCGCCTTTTTCTACTTTCTTACTTCGCTCTGCATTTTCATCTTTCCAGCGTTTTTCCAGTGCTTCATAACTACTGTCTGTGATATCTCCCTGTTCTTTTGCAAGATCGTAAACAGCATGAATGTGTTTCAACTCTTCTACTGTATTATCCGCCAGAATTTCATACCCGTGTTTTCCATCATACTGTTTTTTCCAGAAGTCATCTTCATATATAGCGCCATACTCCTGCTGAATCTGTATCTTTGTATCATATTCAACTGCCTTCATACAGTTCAGATACTCTTCTTTACTAATTACGTGTTCCGCAACAGTAAGATCGAATTGATTTGCCTTTTTATATTGAATGATTCCGGCAACAGTTCCTGTAACAGCAATCGCCAATAGAATGATTCCAAGCTTTAGGAATTGCTTCTTTCGATTCTTCATAAATCCTGCGCCCTTCCTATTTGAATTTTTGTTTTATCTTCACATAGATTCTTTTTATCCACATTAACTTCATTATAGCAATCTGGTTTTTTTTCGGCTCGTTTTTTTTAGTTGATTTTCATGCCATTTTTGTCTAATTCGGAACTAAACAGAAATTTCTTTTTTATTTATTTCCATTAAAAAAGACCATGAAAAAATGATTTTTTCATAGCCTTTTTAGCATTGAATTTTTAGTTTTCCAAATCAACAATCTGATTCTTCTCTAATGTATAATTACCGCCATCCATATTTTTACGAACGAATGGAACGCCTTTTCTTACATAGAAAGTATTATCTTTGATCAGTGCATCCGGGTTCTCTGCCGGACTGATCGTTCCTCCAAGGTCATCAAAGCTGACATTGTTACGGAACGTATTATGAATTGATTCCTGCAAACAGAACATCACACATCCGCCTTCGTTCTGTCTGCTGTAATTATACTCATAAATTGTTCCGTCACCGGAATCTGCATCATATGCCATACCGTCTTGATTCAGTCTTGTATCAGCGCCTTCATTATATCGGAACAACGCATCCTTACACTTCCAAGGCCAGATAGCTGCTGCCACCTTTCCCAGTCGATTACCCGGCTCGCTATAGATCCGATCATTGATCTCACAGGCGATGGAATCTGTCATATTGTGTTCTATGAGTGGACGAAGTGCATACATCGATGTAATGCCGTCACCACCTGCTGCCTTTACATAATTATCGCGGATCAGCATATTTTCGTGACCATATTTCAGGAAGATTTCCTCATCAAGCTCTGCTCCCTGGAACTTGTCATGTGCATAAGTATAACCAACAGCGATTCCCCAGCGGCTCACCTGATACACAAAGCACCCCTCAACTGTGACATCTTTATAGCGTGCCACTCCGGTCAGTTCTTCGTTCTCCGGACGAAGTGCCGTCATATAGATACCACCGTTATTCATGTGCTTATCATATACATTACCATTCACATCATGGATCAGCAGATTACGCAATGTAATACCGTGTCGTACACCTTTGTCTTTAGCTACAACAGCAACACCTGTGCGGTTCATCTTATCTCCAAGAGAATAGTACTCGCCGATAATTTTGTCTGCTTCGTTTGTGATCTCCAGATCTTCTACGATGATATATTCTGCATCATACAGCAGAACTGCGGAAGATACATACCCGCGATATACATGAGTTGGTGAATCTAATGGGGCTCCATAATTCTGATACCAGATTCCCTGCCCGCAAGCCTCAATACGCGGTGCATCGCCTTCTCCATAAGCTCCGATCACGACCGGTGCATCTTCTCTTCCGCTATCTGTTACCTGAAGATACTGTCCGCAAAAGATGCTCCCACGCTCAAGTAATACATGATCTCCCGGCTGCAGACTTCTCTGATTGATTGCAAAAAGACTTGCGAATGCACTTTCGCTTGTCAGTCCATCGTTCGAATCATTTCCTGTCTTCGAACTCACGTAATACGTCTTCGATAAGCTTGTCATATGCATCCTCCCGTAATCTTTTTTCAATAATCTGTTCTACCTCTTCATAAGTAAAGAGATCTCCGAAATATCGACCGAATAAATCCATATTTTTTTCGTAAAATTCTTTCTTCTCCTGCTCTGTGACATCCGGACACAGACCTGTGCTTCGAACCGCCTCACTTGGCTGGACAAAATTCAGTTTCAGTCTTGTCAGCTCATACTGCAAATACGCTGGTGCTGAAAAATAACGTGGTCCATAGAACAGCTTCTCCTCCTGCTCCATCATCTTCAGCTTTTCATTATGATTCTGTCTTCTTGCTTCAAGCCCCTGCATAGAAGGGTCCTCAAGCAATCCCATTTTATGTGCTAAAAGGAAGGCACCTTGCGCCTTCCTTAAACATTCCTGTTTTATACAATACTTTTGCTGCATTATTTTACCGCTCCTGTAATTCCGTTTGCAAAGCTCTTCTGTAAGCACAGGAAGATGATTGCAGTCGGAAGTGTACAAATCAATACACCAAGCATCAGCATACCATAGTCAACACTGTAACCACTCTTCAGGTTTGCTACAAGCATCGGCATAGTGATTGCTTTGCTGTCCTGTAAAATGATCGTTGGCCATAAGTAGTTATTCCATGCACTCATGAATGTTACAGTCATAGCTGCTCCATAAGTAGATTTCATAACCGGGATAAACATCTTAAAGAAGATCTGAAATTCGTTTAATCCCTCAAGTCTTGCTGCTTCGATAATATCATGCGGGAAAGAACGGGCTGCCTGTCTGAACAGCATGATCATAAACGGAGTGGAAATTGTCGGAAGCGCAAGTGCGATCCATGTATTAACCAGTCCCCATGAAGTAAACATCTTAAACAGCGGAATCATAATGGCTACGAAAGGAAGCATCATTGCAAGAAGAAGAATACTCATTAAAGTATCTTTTCCTTTGTCATGATAAATCTCGAATCCATATCCGGCGATTGAACACACAAGCAGTGCTACAACTGTAATGATGATCGCATTTCGGAATGAGTTATACATTGCAAGTCCAAGATTCTGCATACCTACCAGTGTCTTAAAGTTCTCTATCAAGTGAATACCCGGATAGAGTTTACCTCTTACGACATCGATACTTGAGTTTGTTGCTCCGCAAAGCATGTAATACAGTGGAAATGCAGACAGAAAGCTTGCAATAATCAACACTGCATAAGAAACTATTGATTTCAATTTAGTCACGTTTGTCACCTACTTTCATCTGAATTGCAGACAGAATTGCTACCATTATAAGAATACATACAGACAATGCTGCTGCATAATTAAATTTCGGTGTCTCTACAAATGAAATATTGTAGATGTAGTGTGCCAATGTCATAGTTGATTTACCAGGTCCACCTGCTGTCAGGTTCATAGACTCATCAAACAACTGAAGTGTTCCTGAAGTTGACATAATTGCTGTCATAAGGATTGTTGGCTTCAGAAGCGGAATTGTAATCTTTATAAACTGCTTAAATGGTGTTGCTCCATCGATATAACTTGCTTCATACACGGAATAATCAATATTCTGTAATCCTGCAAGGTAGAATACCATATTGTAACCTGTCCATCTCCAGATCAAAGCTATAACAATTACCCAACGAGCCGGCCATGTACTCTGGAACCAGTCGACAGAGGATAATCCAATTCCTGTAAGAACTCTGTTCACAACTCCGTCCGGAGCAAACAAGGACTTGAAGATCATAGAGTAAGATACAAGTGATGTTGCACACGGAAGGAAGATCAATGTACGGAAAAGACCTTTACATCTGATCTTTGGACTATTCAAAAGCTGTGCCAGGATCAAGGCAAGAACAAGCATGATCGGCACCTGGATCAAAAAGTAAAAGAACGTATTAAACAAGCACTGTTGAAATGTTTTATCCTGGAAAACTCTGGTATAATTCGATACCCCGGTAAACACTCCCCCTGTTTTTCTAAAAGAAAGCAGGATTGCCTGTGCCATTGGATAAAAACAAAACACAAAAATTAAAATAGCTGCTGGAAGCAAAAACGCCCATCCGGTAAGATTATACTTTTTTTCTAATGTCAATTTGTTTTCTTTTTCCCATTTTTTCTCCTAAAACAGAACCGGGAACGCAATACTGCACTCCCGGTACGTTCTGTTTCTAATCTTTGATGATTACTCACCAACATTAAATTCTACTGTATCCTGAGCGTTCTTGATCTCGCTGTCAATGTCAGCGCCATTCTGAACAACATTTGTGATTGCATCTGTTAATGCACTTCTAACATCTGAGTAGTATGCGCCATAATCGATTCCAGGAACCTTTCCAGCGAAGTCTACGATGTCTTTGTATACAGCCTGTCCAGCGTAGAAATCAGATGTCTCATTGTAAACTTTAGACTCAGCAGCCGGTAAGTAACTTGCGATTGCTCCAGCGTTTGGAAGAAGATCATCATATAACTCTACGCTTCCACCGAATGTTGTCTTAAGGAAGTCATATGCAAGGTCTGTGTTCTTGCAGTTAGAAGATACTGCCCAGCTTGCTCCACCACAGTTTGCGTAGTTTGTAGCACCCTCAACATCATCAAGTTTAGGCATGTTTACGATAGACCATTTTCCAGCCTGATCGTCAGCTGCCTGAATTGAAGACATGATCCAGCATCCCTGGATAACACCAGCTGCTGTTCCCTTGTTCATAGAAGCGATGTACTGATCCCAGTCAGTGTAATCAACCATGATTCCTTCGTCGATGAGCTGTTTGTATGTCTCGATTGCTTTCTTAAGAGCTTTGTTATTAACTAAGTCAACTTTTCCGTCTACCATCGGAGAAGCACCTGCAGACTGAAGCATCTCGATGATGATCTCAGATCCGCCTGAGCTTGTAAGCATTGGAACATTGTTTGTCTCAACTACTTTTTTAGCTTTTTCGATGAAGTCTGACCATGTTGTGTCTTTGAAGTCATCTACTGTAAGACCAGCTGCCTCAACCATGTCTTTACGGATTGCCATGATTGTAGCACCGTTATCAAATGGTACACCATAGTTCTTTCCATCTACTGTAGAGTCAGCTAACTTTCCTGCTGAGAAATTTGAAAAATCAATTCCTGAATCTGTCAGTTCTGTAAAGATTCCTGAATAGTTTGCAACGTTTTTGTGGAAAGAGTAATCCTGCATCAGGAAGATGTCCGGCAATGTGCTGTAATCATCAGCTTCAGCTGCTGTGATCAGAGCTGTCTCAATATCTGAATATACTTTTTCCTGAATATCCAGTTTGAAATCCGGGTGATCTTTCTGGTAGATTGCCTCTGCCTGTTTCATTGCATAAACGTTGAAGTTAGGATCCCAGCACCATACGCTCAGTGTGTTTTCCTGTGATGCATCATTCTTTGCATCAGTGTTGTTGTCAGCTTTGCTTCCGCATCCTGCAAGTACAGATACTGACATTGCTGCTACTAAAAGTGCGCTCAATACTTTCTTTTTCATAGTTTTTGTCCTCCTTATACATTTAAAAGTACTGCTTTATAAAATATGAAATGCATTCCTTGCGTTTCATAAGTTATCTTTATTCAACATCATCTACCCAACGCATCTCGCCTGGCTCTAAATCCAGTTCATATACACAGTTGCCATTGATATATACATCTGTGTGTCGCGCTTCTGATGAGTTATTAATAACTGCGATCTTCTTACTCTTCGGGAATACAGTTACTTCTGTATCAACATTTGTTACATAGTAATGCTTCATCTCTTTTTCCATGCCTGCTGCATAGTAAATAGCACGAAGAAGAATTCTGCAGTTCTGTGGAGAATATGGAAGACCTGCAAAGTATACGCTATGTCCTTTTCCATATTCATTAACAACCATCTGGCTGTACTCTCCATCCATTGCAAGGATCTGGTAATTCTTGCCCTGTGCATAGACACGGCTTGTTCCCTCACCAAAATCTATTTTACCTTCAATATCCTCTAAAATAAAGTGGTTTGCATCTAATTCATTATACTTATCTGTATTAAGTGAGAAACACATCTCACGATCTACGCCAAGTACATCTGACAGCTGGAAGAATCTTCCCTGATGCTGATATGCTGTCGGTTCACCAACTCCGATGAATCCGCCTCCCTCGTCAACAAAGCGACGAATATTTGTTACAACTTCTTCATCGATCCAGTTTTCAGCTCCACTAAATGCTGTATATGCATCACCTACATTGATGATTACTCCAATGTCTTCCGGAATACCTTTCTTCACGTCATCAAAGGAGATGAATTCAACTTCGAATGGCATACCACTTAAGCACTCAAGCACACCTTCTGCTGAATAAGTCTCTCTGTGCCAAATTGCGTGATGTACCTGATTAGACATCCACTTTCTCAGTCCTCCCCAACAGTTGAGGATTGCAACCTTAAATGGTGCTACATAGGAAGGTGTTCCCTGCATATTCTCATGAATCTGACGGAACTCTGTAACAACTTTCTGGATCTCATCAATGAATCCCGGCCAGTTACTGGCAAGTTTTAAGTATCCGCCGTATCCGATTCTGTCTAATGGTGAACGAAGAAGAGCACGTCTTGCTTTTCTCCAGTTGTCTCTTGCTTCTCCGATCGGATCTCCGCCTTCGCAGAATACATCTGGGAAGAAGTATGGTAAGAGACGTCCCTCTGTATAATCAACGCCTTTGATATCAGAAATCATACGAAGTGTCACACCACTTCCAACAGAACCTACAACTGCATCAAGTCCGATGCCTGCAAAGTATTTACCATAAGGCTCTGTTCCGATCCAGTGATCTCCAAGGAACATCATAGCTTCCTTGCCATAAGAGTGAACGATATCAACCAGCTCTTTAGCGAGTGCACAAACTTCAATCTGCTGGAATTCAATAAAGTCACGGAATTCTTTGCTCGGTACGCGGAACATACTGTTGTGATATCCCTGATCTACGATAAATTCCGGACGGAATTTATATCCTGCCCATTTCTCAAACTTCTCTAAAATATATGGGCTTACACTTGCACTGTATCCGAACCACTCAACGTACTTTTCTCTCTTCTGATCATCAAATGTTAATGTGAACTGATGGAAAAATGTTGTAAATCGAACAACATCTATATTCGGATTCTCTTCACACCATCTTTTCAGCTTTTCCTTTACATACTTCTGTGTCTTCGGCTGTCTCACATCATATGTTAACTGATGTGGTGTATCCTGCCAATCATTCGTAATGAAATTGTACATATGTACCGGATCCCAAATAAGGAATGCCAGAAAGCTTACTGTATATTCATGATATGATTTTGTCTGAATCTCAACCTCTCCTGAAGCTTCATCAAACTCCCATTTATCTGTAGGAACAATCTCTCCTGTTGTACGGTCGATCACTTCCCACCAACGTTTTGGATCATCTAACGTATTTACTTTCAGCTGCTCTGTGTGAAATCCTTCCATTAAGCGAATACGAAGTGTTTCGCCTCTTGCTGTCACACGGTTACTGATCAAATATTCCTGCTGAATTTCTTCCGGATTGGCACTTGCCCACTCATTATCTTTTCTTGTTGTATAATAAGTAGCGTATTTCTTAACCGGCTCTGACAGAAGTTCTTCTGGCATCTCTGTTCCGTCACAATCTCTCAACGCATCTGCTCCCAAGAGATTCTTTAATCGTAATGTCTCGTCAATAACATCTGCATCTGTCGGCAGCGTCAATCTTCCCGTCATCAATATGTTCCCCTCCAAATAACTTTTATTCTTACTTATCTCACGACTAAAGTATAACGTTTTCACCAATGGATATCAATTTCATTGTTGCTCGGTTTGTTATATTTTTTGCTTTTTTATTACTAAAATACTGTTTTTCTTATTATTTTTATGTATAATATGTTTAATATATAGAATTGTTATATTATTTTTTCGTCTTTTTTACGAATTCACTTTAAAATTATTGCTTTTTCATATATTTTATATAAAATTTAATCAATTGAGAAGGCCCATACAAACTATAACTTAACCGAAGAGGATATGCACTTATGAGTAATGAATTTATCAACCTTGGCTCCGCCACGAGCAGTCGCGACGATTTTAGTCTTCGCTATATTTCTATTTCTAAATACGAAGGTGACTGGAACTCTCTACCGCACACACATCAGTTCTCAGAACTCTTCTATGTTTTGCACGGTGAGGGTATCTTCTATATAGAAGATGAAAAAGTTTCTATGAAAACAGATGATTTAATGATCATTAATCCTTATGTAGAACACACTGAAAAAACACTTCCAAACAACCCAATGGAATACATTGTATTTGGTGTTGAAGGACTTGCGTTTTCTTTCGATGATCCTGAACAGGACGCTTCAAAAGGATATAGTTTCTATAGTTATGGTTCTGATAAAAATCAGTTTATTAATTTTGCACAATTAATGATGCATGAATTTCAAGAACAAAAACCCGGATTTGAAAAAGTCTGTCACGGATTACTTGAGGTTCTTTTGGTATACATTTCCAGAAAGCAAAACCTTTCTGTTATTTCTGAATCCTCTTTCCAGCTTTCTAAGGAATGTGCATTAGCTAAACGATATATTGATACAAACTATTCCCAAAATATTACATTGGATTTATTAGCTGAGATCACACATATCAATAAATTTTATCTGGCACATTCTTTTACAGAATGCATTGGTCAATCTCCGATCAACTATTTAGCAGATCGAAGGATCGAAGCATGCAAAGAACTTTTGACAACCTCTGATCTCTCTGTAACACAGATTGCTTCCAGTGCAGGTTTCTCTTCCCAATCTTATTTCTCACAGATCTTTAATAAGAAGGTTGGAATGTCACCAAGGCAATACCGTAAATTATATTCACATGTAAAAAGGGAGTAATATATTTATACCAAGAAAGGGCTGGCACATGCCAGCCCTTTCTTTTGAAAGAATTCTTGAAAACTTCTTTCCTTTTACTTTTCAGGAAAATTTTTATCTTCTTTTACGTCTGCGTAAAATAACTGTAACGCTGGCACCTGCTGCCAGTATTGTCGCAGTTCCCCACAAGATCAGTGGAGTTGCATCTCCGGTCTTAACTGCACCTGACTTCTTATCAGAATTATTCTTCTTGGAATCATCTTTCTTAGAATCATCTTTCTTGGAATCATCTTTCTTGGAATCATCTTTCTTAGAATCATCTTTCTTATCATTATCAGTTGCAGGTTTTTCAATCAATTCCGCATATGCCTTATTGATTGCTTCTGCCATTGCATCAACTTTGCTCTGTTCGGATTCTTTCAGACCTTTTTCTACTGCTGCGATTGCATCATCCAAAGCTTTCAGACTTTCTTCTGTATACTTACTTCTGTCAATCTTCTTTGCTTTTTCCATTGCTGCGCTTACTGCTGTGTAGTCTGCTTCCTCTTCTACAGCTGGTTTCTCAACTAATGCTGCATAAGCCTTATTGATTGCTTCTGCCATTGCATCAACTTTATCCTGTTTGGATTCTTTCAGACCCTTTTCTACTGCCGCTACTGCATCATCCAAAGCTTTCAGACTTTCTTCTGTATATTTACTTCTGTCAATCTTATTTGCTTTTTCAATCGCTGCATTCACTGCTGTATAGTCTGCATCTTTTTCCGGTTTCGGCTCTTCTGCCTTTTTTGTAACTGTTACTTTAATAGAAGCTTTCACGTCATCTGGGTTTTTCATATTCTCACCCATTGTCAGTGTTCCTTCCAATGTGTAAGTTCCTGGTGTTGTCTGATAATTATCTTTTGCCCATGTTACTTCTACTTCTTCATTCAGGTTTCCTGTCACTGTGACAGTTACTTTGTTTGGTAATTTAAGCTCCTTGAATGTAGTTCCTTCTTCTACTGAAATTCCTTCTGGGTTTGTTACACTGAGTACTTTTACACTCTTTTTCATTTCAAAAGAAAACTGCTTTGGAAGTGCTGACTGTCCTGCTGCTGTCTTTGCAACAATCTTAACAACACATGTTCCTTCCTCCAGACCCTTAAGTGTGAACTCTGGGGCTTTCGTATTACCTTTCAACTCACCATTTACATAAACATCATAGTTTGCGAAAGAAGAACCTTCTTTTAATGTCCATGTGAGTTTTACAGAATCATCACTAACCGGAGTCTTTGTAACAGACTCGATCTCACCTTTTGTTGATCCGTCACCCATTGTTGCCACATTGCTGATCTCAATTGCCTTCTCTGATGCAGCATCTGCACTATTCAGAGCATATACTTTGAAGTTATAAGTTGTTCCAGGTTTCAGATTTTCCAGTGTTAAAGTTGTGTCACTTACAATCTCTTCAATTCCATTCTCTGCATCAACTACTTTATACTTTGCTGCTTTCGGAACCTTCGTCCATTTCAGTACGACTTTCTTGCTTTCCACAAGAACTGCTGAACCTGTCTGGTCTTCTACTGTAGGAACTTTCGGTTCTCCAAGTGCTTTGATTGCTGCGTCTAATGCTTCTTTCTTTGCAGCAACAGTCTCCTGTGTTGCATCAGCATTATTCATTACCTCAACTGCGTCATTATATGCCGCCATAAATGCATTCCAGTTTGTCTCATCATATTCTGATTTAACAAGTGCTGCTCCTGCCTCAACTGATGTCTGGAGCTCTGCTTTATCAACTGCTACACCTTCACCTGGTGAAAAGATCTTTAAGTAGTCCAAGTTAATCTGATATTTTCCGTCACGCTCTACTGCCACACATTTGATTGTGTGCTCACCATTCTCAAGATTTTTCTTTGAGAAGATAAGTTGCTGATTATCTCCGTTACTTGATCCCTCTAATGAATAATTTCCAATCTTTTCACCATCAATATAAACATCAAAGCTTGCAAAGTTAGCATGCTTCTGAGAATAAACTTCTACACCAGTTCCATTGAATGTATATTCAAAATAACTTCCTACAGCGTCTGACGTATTTTTACTCTCTGTCTTTGTTCCACCGTGATGCTTCTCCCGTTCTCCTGCCCAGTTTGTCCATGTTCCATGCCATGTGATTGCGTTATTTGTTGTTCCATAGTCTCCTGACGCCGGCACGTTACCGTCTTCTACGATTGTCTCAACCTCTGCCACATCCTGTTTGATTGCAACTTTCAGTTCAATTGTTCCAGTCTTTGTAGCATCTGCAGCGGATGTTGCTGTGATAGTAACTGTTCCGTTCTTACTTAAGAATGTTACCAATCCTTTATCATCTACTGTTGCAATGCTATCATCAGACGTACTCCATGTAACTGTCTTATCTGTTGCATTCTCCGGTTCTACAGTTGCTTTTAACTGTAATGTGCTGTTTGCTTTGGATACTGTAGTCATTCCGGATTTGGAGCTTACTGTCACACCTGTCGGTGCTACCAGTGTTGAATCCAGAATTTCAAATGCATCAAGTTCAATCTTTGTACCAGAACTTGCAGCCTGTTTCTCGTTGAGAACTTTCAGCTGAAGTGTATGGATTCCTGCTTTAAGGTCATCTTTGCTGAAGTATTCCTTCTGACGCACTGTACTTGCACTATATGTATCAACTACGCCCTGAGACTTACCATCGATAAATACTTCAATCTTACCTCTGTCTTTATTGGTACAGCCGATCACCTTGATTCCTGTTCCCTTAAATGTAAGAGTAACAGTCTCTCCGCCCTTTGGACTATTCAGATATTGAATTGTATCCATATAGTTGACATTTTTATCCTGTGTCCAGTTGCCCCATTCACCTACATATGCGATTCTTTCATCAGCATTGTCAATCTTACCTGCGCCAATCGGCTCTGTCACAGTCACTACTGCACTCTTTTCAGATTCAATTCCATCCACAACTGCGGCCACCTGATATTTCATTGCTCCAAGTGTCTTGTATGCTGTTGTATCTTTATAAGTTGTTGTTGTTAAACCTGTCTCAATGCAGATCACATCACCATCTTCTACCTGACGGTATACATTATATGTTACATTGCTTCCCTCTTCTGCTGTCACAGCGTTCCAGGAAAGGTTTACATTTTCAGCATCTGCACGAAGTGCTGTCAGTCCTGTCGGAGCTGTCACAGTAGCGGATGTCGGAATGTCCTTTAATGTATAACTCTTTCCTGCTTCTGTTACGAAAGAGATACGGTTTTCCTTTACAGGTGTCACATCAACTACATTTCCATCACTGTCTACCACTGTTGCAAGAGAGGCATTCTTAGTCTGCACAACTGCTTCTCCGCCATTCTTAGAAAGGATTGTAGCAGTTTTTACATTTCCATCTGCCCAGTCCATAGATACTTCAAAGTTACCCTGTGCAACCAATCCATCTACACTTCCGTTAGCCCAAGCGTCTGGAACTGCCGGAAGAAGATTGATATATCCTGCATTGCTCTGCAGAAGCATCTCAGCTACACCTGATGTATATCCGAAGTTTCCATCAATCTGGAAATATTTTGGCTCATGATAATCGAACAAGTTCGCATAGATTCCATTCTTGAACAGGTTCTCAATAAGCTGAAGAGCTTTATTTCCATCACCAAGTCTTGCCCAGCTGTTGATTCTCTGTGCCATTCCCCATCCGGTACTCACGTCCGTACGGTTCTGCATGGAAACCTTTGCTGCTGCAAACCATTCTGCATTGTCCTCTGTGATGAGATCTCCAGGATAAAGTCCGAGCAAGTGAGACATATGACGGTGACCATATCCATCACCCATTGAATTAACAGTTGTCTCTGTATACCACTCTTTAATCTGTCCGCTATCACCAACTTCAATTGGTCCTTTCAGATCTGCCTGGTTTGCTTTCCATGTAGCTACCAGCTCGGCATCTTTTCCAAGTACCTCTGCAGCTTTAATCGTATCTTCATATAACTGCCAGATCAAAGACTGCTCATATGTATTTCCATTTGTAACCGGTCCATGCTCCGGTGAAAATGCCGGTGAAGATACCAACTTTCCGTCTGCTCCACGAACAAGCATCTGGTCATACAGTTTAGCTTCTTCTTTCATCATTGGATAGATATTATTTTCTAAGTAAGAAGTATCTCCAGTATATTCATAATAATCCCAGCAATTCTGTAAGATCCACGGTACTGCAGCCGGTGACCATCCCCAACTAAAGTCCCATCCAGGACATGTCCATCCAAACGGATTGTTCTGTGTATGTGACATGAATCCATTTTCTTCACCTTCGGCACTGGAAACTCCTGCATAGATTGCCGCGGTCACACGCCCCGGTTCTCTCAAAGCATCGATATAATCGATCAGTGGTTCTGCACACTCTGCCATGTTGGTAGAATATGTCGGCCAGTAGTTCATCTGTAAGTTTACATTCATATGGTAGTCTGAATGCCATGGAGAATTGTTCGCTCCTACCCACAGTCCCTGAAGATTGGAAGGAAGTGTCTCTCTTACATAACCATTCTCATCTGTAGTTGTCTCTCTGGAAGACTCAATTGTCATAAATCTTCCATACTGGAATAACATAACTTCCAACTGACGTCTTTCAGCATCTGTTGCAGTTCCTGCTTTGTATGCAGAAAGAAGTTCGTCTGTTGGCTTTGTTGAGACTGTCTGTCCAAGATTCAGATCCACACGGTCAAAGATCTTCTGATAATCACTTACATGATTTGCTTTCAGTTCTTCGTATGTCTTCGCTGCCGCCTGATCTACATACCATTTCACACGACTTGTCAGTTCATCCGCAGATTCGCCTGTTCTATAGGACGGATATTCATCCTTATAATCTGTTCCTATAGACGTGATGATGGTAACCTCACTTGCTCCGGAAACACTTACTTTTCCATTCCCATCTTTCACAGTACCGGCATTGTCAGTAATAACCTGCGTCTGGGATGTGAATTTCATCTGATTGTCTTTAAGCTGTCCGTTGATGGAAATCAATCCATTTGATACTTTTGTATCCCAATCTCTCTTATAGCTGCTATCACCAATCCCATTAACAGCATCCCCTCTGTTATTATCCGGTTCTACACTTACATCCAGACTGATCTTCTCAGAACCGTCTGCTGTGATATGAGTAACAATAACATTGTCCGGATAGCTTGTGAAGTTCTCTCTTGAATAATGAGTACTTCCTTTATCATAATTAACACCGGCAATTGCTGTATTCAGATCCAGATCACGAGTGTAATTTTTCACATCGCTGTTGGATGATACATTCTTAAAATCGATATACATATTTCCAAAACTCAGATAATATCCATATCCATTTGTTCCGTTATCATCACTTGCACCTATCAAGTTTCTTTTTGCAAGATTAGTTGCAGAATTATCCTGGCCATTCGCAAAGTACTCATGGATTGAATTCATTGTCGCTCCATTATTTCCTTTATTCTCCAGATTACCTCCATTGTAATTCTTTCTACTCTCACTTGGTCCTCCTGACCAAAGTGATTTTTCATTGAGCTGGATACGTTCTCTGGTAATTCCACCAAATACCGTTCCACCGATTCCTCCATTACCTATAGGAAGGGACTTTTCCTGCCATCCTTGGTAATACTTGGTAATATCTGCCGGGCTCGTATACCATAGCTTCAGATCATTATTACCGGTCTGCTGCGTTACAGCCGCTGGTTCTGCATGGACCTGCGTTGCCATATACGGCATAGATGTCACAGCTACCGCTGCTGCACAAGCACTTGCAAGCACCCTCCATTTCATTTTCCTTCTCATAATTTCCCTTTCTGATACATATTTGATGTATCTTTTTTATTGTCTTAAGATTCATCTGTTTTTGGACAGACTCCACCTAGTGACTGATTATTCTCATTGTAAATTTTTTCTATTCATTGTGCTTGTTTAATTCATCCTTTATAGGTGCCTTTTTTGTCAAATTCGGAACTCCAGTATTCCTTTTCATTTATGCTATTTCTTTTTCATTGCCTTGTAACCAATCAGTACTGTCCACTGCTCGCTACAGTCGTCCCATATACCAGACAATTCTTCCCATCACATCATCCATATCAACAACTCCAAACGCTCTGGAATCGTCGGACACTTCTCTATTATCTCCCAGTACGAAGATCTGGTCATCACCTACCGTCAATGGATAGCTTACTTGATTGTTTTCCTCAGTCAGTGTCTCACCAAGCGTTCCTTCCTGCTTTTCTTCTGCTCCGTTCACATACAGCTTGCCGTTCTGTATATTCACAGTATCCCCGGCCACAGCCACGATTCGCTTCACAAACTCTTCTCCATCCGGTCTTTTCAAGACAATCACATCTCCGGCTTTATAATCACTGACTCTTTGGTTATACACAACCTTCTCACCACTGTGCAATATCGGATACATAGAGTTTCCCTGCACTGTTGAAATTCCCATCAAAGCATAGAATAACACCATAATAAGTATGATCAGGACAACAAATTCTAATGTTATCACTGCACGGTATTTGCGCATCTGTTTCTTCTTTCTTCTTCCGATCGGAGTTGAAAACCTTATCTGTTCCAACGGATTCCCAAGTCCGATACTCTACTCATTAAAATACGGTAATTCCTTGCTGCATGTCAATGAGTTTCACTAAAAGAAACAGCAGCCGGAACATTGCTGCCCCGGCTGCCATTTCATCCTAGAATTTCTTCTAATTTAAGAATTTCTTCTAAACTTTTGTTTTTACTTCACGATCTTTTCATTCCCGCTTATTCCTGTATCACCGAATTGTCTTTTTTCGCATCTCCTGAATACAGGTCATCCAGCTGATCTTCCAGATCTTTCTGCTGCTTTTTCAAGTCTCGATTTCTGACACCGAATACAACGATTACTGCCAGCAATATAAGCAATGCAAGAAGGTCCAACCAGCAAAAACCAAATTTGGTATGTTCAAATAAATATGCCATATATCTCCCTCCTATACTCTTGCGGTCTGATCATTTCCTGAGTTCTGTTCTCCTCGAATCTCCTGAATCTTATCTGCCAGCTCTTTCTCAAAATCATAATCACGCTTTTTCTGATTGTTATGATGCACAATAATCATAATTACTAAAATCACCAGGGCAACTAATGCTGGAATATCCCAGGCATGTAAGCCAAGGTTATGAACAAATTCAAAATAACGCATATCGCTACCTCCTAGTATAATAATGATGTAGTCAATCAAGACTACATCATTATTATACTAGGGATGTGCCATAATTCATGGTGACGAGTTCAGTTGCCTTGAATAACAGATGAACAGGGACACGATCAACTGGATTCGGATAAAACGAAAACAGGAGGTCGCTATGGAGAAATTGAAAAAGCATATCCATGATGACAGTAACGGTCTGGACTATGTTCTGGTCGGAGACTACTATATTCCAGACTTACAGCTGCCGGAGGAAAGCCGCCCAATCGGACGGTGGGGACGGATGCACAGGGAATATCTGCAAGAGTATTGTCCCGACCGGTACAATGAATTGCTTCTGTCTGGAAAGCTGTGGACATATCTTGCCGATCTGGATGAGCAGGCACAGAACCGTCTGGATTGTATCATTGCCCAGATAAAAGAAACAGAGGGAGTCACGGAGGAATTGAAAGCAAAAGACCAGCTTGCATGGGTCGGTCACATGAACAGCATACGCCACCGGGCAGAGGAAGTCATTCGGTCTGAGATGATTTTCGTCTGAGAAGGTGGAAAAACTGAGGCCATTCACTTTTATAGTGGATGGCCTTTTTGCTACCTGCGCTTTTTCTTTTTTGGCATATAATACGGCTGTGACTTGGCTTTTCCCCGCATATTGTTTGGGTTTTTAAGCAGTTTGGACAGGCTCAGTATCCGCAGAAAAGCCGAAAAGTCCTCGGATGAAATGTTTTCAAAAGGAATCTGCATTTTATCACAGAACTCATGGATCATAGCTTCTGTGTCGGTTCCCATCTGTATGGCCTGTTCAAAATTCTCTTTGACCTCATCCAGTGTTGGCTGTGGGTCGGCTGTGGTCTTGTCTTTCAAATGGGCTTCCCGTATATCCCGGACAATGCTGTCCAGATCATCATGAAGGATATGGCTGTAAAAATCGTTCTCCTGTACCTGACCCAATTCCAGCGTCCGCATATACAGATCATTTTCTCCCGGTGCGTGTTCTTTCAGAATGGTCTGCCGGGTAGCTTCCAGAATCAGATTCATCTGGTTCACCCGCATATCAGCGATCTGGTCAATAAAGATTTCCATATCAACCATCAGCCGCAAAAAATTTGAATGAGTCGCCAGTTCACAAAGCAGGCGGTTGTTGATCTTTCCGCTGCTCAAAAGTTCCACCATAGCGTCACTCAGATGCAGAGCTTGAAGCTCCGTGTTTGGGTGATTTTTATTTTCTGACACGCCCATCAGATAATCAGTGGACACTCCGTAAAACTTTGCCAGTGTCGCAATCGCAAATGGGCTGATGTCTTTGTAGTCATCGCTCTCATATTTCCCCAGTGCCGACTTAGACAGGCCGGTCTGTTCTGCCAGCTGTTCCAGCGTCAGGTGCTTATCCACCACTCGCAGGTCTTTGAGCCGTTCCGGGATTGACAGTTTTGTGTACATCAAAGCACCTCCTTGCCATCGGTTTTTGTTTTTCATTATAGCACATTTCCGAGAGCGTGGAAATATGCGGTTTTCATGTGTTTTTCCTGCGTCTTGGACATACGGGAGCAGCCCTCTTTTTTCGGTAAACTGGTTCTTGTCAGGAGACATAGAACCTTGAAAAATGAATGACCGACTGCAAGGGGGACGACCTCCGGGGAAGTGACGCCACGATAAGAGCGCACCAAAGAGGACAATACGCTGGGAGAGAATCCGGGCAGGAATATTTTGCAGACAGACCGGCAGACAGAAAAATAAACGATGCGGAACATACCGCATCAAATGAATGGAGGTAGATCATTATGAAACTGAATATGAAGGAAAAGAAAATTCTTTACGCTTACGCCTGCCCCAGCCATCACAACACAGTGACAAGGCTGAAATGGCTGACAGCATTGACTGTTGACCCGGAGGCGAAAAGCCAGATGCTTCATCTTGCTCGTAAAATTGAGACAGAGACAGAGGAAAGGTGGTACGAAGCCTTTTACCATCATCTGCGTATGGAGATGGACGAATACCGCCGGATTAGACGCAGTCTGCGTGCGCTGAAAGCAAACACCGATTATGAGGAGGAACTGTATGAGGAAGCTGTCTAAATATGAAAAAGAAACCATCATCAACTGGAATGAGGGCGAGACGATTGCCAGTATCTACACCTTCAATGCCAGCTTGAAACGCAGACTGGAGGATTTCAGCCGGAAGTACCCTCTGCTGTGCCGCTTGGAACGCAGTACGCCGGAAGGTAGCGTGACCTATGTGATGGACAAGTCACGACTTTCGATCCGGCTGGTGCCGCCGTACAGCGAAGAACGGCTGGCAGCTGCAAGGGAGTGCGCAAAAGAGCATGGCTTTCAGGTCATACAGACAGAAGAAAAAATCGCTTAAAATGAGGGCGATTTACGAAAAAATATCGGGTCTGCACCCGCTGTTTTGATCGGCAATTTCCGCAGGCGTATTCTGTATCCACTTCTCGCCTATGGGCGTAAATGTACGGATACGGAGCCGGTGAAACTGGCAAAAACCGCTTCTGCGGTGAAGGCCAGCTTCGCCGGTGCGGGAGTACAGAGGGCAGCCAGCCCTTTGTGCCGGGGTGCAGGGGCGGCAGCGCACTGCTGGGGTCAAGGGGCAATGCCCATTGGCGGGTTGAGGGCAGCCAGCCTCATCGGGTCAAGGGTGAAACGCCTTGCCCAGGGAAAGTTGATGCCTGCGTCAACTTGTACTGGGTATTACCTGACGCAAAACTTCGCAGGTCTGGCGGCTTTGCCGCCCTCCCCAGCCCAGAACATCTTTGCAGGAAGGAGGAAAAATGTTTGAAATTAACAAGACACAATGGACGATCTGGGAAGCATGGCACTTACAATCCCCGGCACAATGACCGTCGGTTCGATGTAGAAAATAGCGAACACATTGACGCTGAGCGTGCCAGACAAAATGTGTACTGGGACTGTTACCGGGGCTTTACCACCCACGACTTTCGGGAAAACCCAGAGCAGCCGGATTTCAGCTTTGAGGAAATTGAACGGATGTATTACTACGAGCATTATGCCGACCATGTCAATGCTCAGAACGCCCGGAACGAGAAAACCCGGCACATTGAGCGCAATCGCACTGTGGATGATCTTTTGAAAAATAACAAGACCTGTCCAGAAGAAAGCATCTACCAGATCGGCACTATGGAAGAATCCGTTCCGCCGGAGACTTTAGCGCTCATTGTCAGTGAATTTTATGAGGAATTTGAAAACCGTTTCGGTTCTCATATCCACATTTTAGACTGGGCGCTCCATCTGGATGAAGGGACTCCGCACATCCATGAGCGCCATGTATTTGACTGTGAAAATCGGTATGGAGAGCTGTGCCCCCAGCAGGAAAAGGCGTTGGAGGAACTGGGTATCCCTCTCCCTAAACCGGAACAGCCAAAAGGAAAGCACAATAACCGGAAACAGACTTTTGATGCAGTCTGTCGGACAATCTTATTTGACATTGCCAAACGGCATGGGCTGCATCTGGAACAGGAGCCGTCTTATGGTGGGCGTGACTATTTGGAAAAGCAGGATTATATCCTGATGAAGCAGAAGGAGCAGCTGGCGACACAGGAGCAAAAGCTGGAGGAACTGACGCTAAAAATTGAGGATGTAGAAACCTTACTGGAAGATGTTTCCGGTGCAGCCTATGACAAGGCGGTGGAGGTTGTGACCGACAAGGTTCGGGAACAAACCCAGCTTGAAGATATGGAAGTAATTGAGAAATATCGAAAGAGCGTGGTATCGCCCAATGCCAAAAATTCGCCAGAAGTTGTGAAGATAGCGAACACTCTGCTGAGTAGGGGGCGAGAAAAATTACAGCAGTCTGCTGAAAAAGTTCTCAAAAAGGTACAGGCGGTGCTGTTAAAACCGGAGGTCAAACAGGCTGGCAAAGAGCAGATCAAAAATAAAGCCAGAAAATCCATTAAGGAGAAGCTGGCACAAGGCAAACTGGACGCTGATCGGGAGAACCGGGAGCGCTGGGAGCGTGAAGGACGGATTGCTCCAACAAGAAAACAGGATATGGAATTGTGAGGCATCTGATTTTCTATGGAAACCGGATGCCTTTTGCATTGTTTGGAGGTGGAAGAAACGAATGTATTTGAAGCAGTAAAACAGTCTGTTACCACAAGGCAGGCTGCTTTGGTTTATGGAATTTCAGTAGGACGCAACGGGATGGCTTGTTGCCCGTTTCACGATGACAGGCATCCCAGCATGAAGGTGGACAGACGGTTCCATTGTTTTGCCTGTCAGGCAGATGGAGATGTGATTGATTTCACTTCCCGTCTTTTTGGACTAAGCAGTAAAGAAGCTGCCTTAAAGCTGGCAGAGGACTTCTCAATCAGCTTTGACCGCAAAGGCCACGATCCGCCACAAAAGAGAGTAATCAAAAGAAAAATCAGCGAGGAAATGCGATACCGGCAGGCAGAGCAGAAATGCTTTCGGGTGCTGTGCGACTACCTGCGTTTGCTGGAACGATGGAAAGAAGAATATGCGCCCAAACAACCGGAGGATGACTGGAATCCTTTGTTTGTGGAGGCTCTGCACAGGCAGCCATATATCGAATATCTGTTGGATCTTCTTCTGTCTGACAGCATAGAAGAACGAGCTTTTGTAGTTGCGGAGTATGGAAAAGAGGTGAGGAAAATTGAACAGCGAATATCAGAGTTTATCGCCAGCCACCCAGCAGGCTGTGATGAGCGCAGCCGAAGCCATAGCGCCGGAACAGAGCGTTGATAAGGTGCGGCAGAGCCTTTCTGTTACCGACAAGGGAAAAACAGCCAACACCATCGACAACTGCCGGATTGTGTTCTGCTGCGATCCACTCCTGCGGGATGCCATCCGGCTTAATCTCCTGACAGACCGGGTAGACATTGTACAGGACTTGGGCTGGCGCAGGAATACCAGCGCTCTGACGGATACGGATGTGAAATATCTTCTCCTCTATTTTGAGAGAAACTATGAGCTGACCAGTGAGAAAAAGATCACGGCTGCCCTTTCTATCGTAGCAAACGAAAATTGTTACCATCCAATTCAGGATGTGCTGGACAGTCTTGTCTGGGACGGTACACCACGCATCCGATCCTGTCTGCACCATTTTCTTGGTGCTGATGAAAGTGACTATGTGGAAGAAATGCTGAAACATTTCCTGCTGGGTGCTATACGCCGGGTATTCCGTCCCGGTTCCAAATATGAGGAAATGCTTTGTTTGGTGGGCGGTCAGGGTGCCGGGAAGTCCACCTTCTTCCGACTGCTGGCGATCCGGGACGAATGGTTCTCTGATGACCTGAAGAAGTTGGATGACGACCGGGTATTCCAAAAGCTACAAGGTCACTGGATCATTGAGATGTCAGAGATGCTTGCCACCAGCAGCGCAAAGAGCATTGAAGAAATCCGTTCCTTTATTAGCCGACAGAAGGAAACCTACCGGACACCTTATGAATCTCAGCCTAAAGACCGGCTTCGGCAGTGTGTGTTCGGTGGTTCCTCGAATACGCTGGACTTTCTGCCGCTGGATCGAGCCGGGAACCGGCGCTTTCTCCCAATCATGATTTACCCGGAGAATGCAGAGGTTCACATTTTGGAGGACGAGGGCGCTTCCAGAGCGTATCTGTTGCAGGTATGGGCAGAAGCTATGAGCATTTACCACAGCGGCAAATATTCCATGAAATTCAGCAAGTCCATCCAGCGTCAACTGGTGGAGGTGCAGAAAGACTTCATGCCGGAGGACACCGAAGCCGGACAGATACAGGGATTTCTGGAACACTACACCGGAAACATGGTCTGCTCAAAACAGCTGTTCAAGGAGGCGCTGGGACATACCTTTGATGAGCCGAAGCGGTGGCAGCTCCACAATATCAATGAGATCATGAACACGGTCGTGACCGGTTGGAAGCCTTTTTCCAATCCCCGGATGTTTGCCGGATATGGCAGACAAAAGGGCTGGGAACGGGACACTTCCGGCAACGAACTACCCAGCAACGAAGGTGGATTTGTAGAACTGAGTGAAGAAGAATGCCGTCAGCTGGAACTTCCGCAGGAGTGGATCGCCTGACAAGGACGGTCTGTTGCCGGGATGGTTGCCGGTTGGTTGCCGGGTTCGTTGCTGATAAATTTATGGTTTTGATATAGAAAAAGCCCGCAAGTAAAGGATTTTTATGATCTATCTATGTTTTCGGCAACGAAAGCAACGAGATTTTATAAGAAAATTTGAAAAGTAAGAAATCAGGGTCAGACGATAGTTTACAGGTTTTTTGATGTCCGTTGCCGGACTTCGTTGCCACAGCTACCGTCTGATCCCCTATTCTATGGAGGTAGCCTATGGAGAAAAACAAGAAGCAGAATAAAAAAGTCCAGTTTGTAGTGGTTCGTGAGTTTTCTGGGGACAAAACCATGCGGGAAGCCTTTGAGCAGCTGATCGAGCGTCAGACCTGCGAACACTTCGAGGAATGGTTAGAGCATCAGGAAATGGCACGAAAAGCGGCGTAAAGCAGTTGAATCATGGACAGGGGCATGGTATTATAATGGTATCGTGTCCCTGTTCATAGAAGGAGAACACTATGAGCAGGAAAAAACAAGTGAATCAGAAAATCACAGCCCTTTATTGCCGTATCTCTCTGGAGGATGGCGGCGATAATGAGAGCATGAGCATCAGCAACCAGAAACTTATGCTCCGGGACTTTGCCGAAAAAAACGGAATGTTCCAGTATGAGTATTATGTGGATGACGGTTATACAGGCCGCAATTTCAACCGCCCTTCTTTTCAGCGCATGATTGCCGATATTGAGGCGGGAAAGATCGGCTGCGTTATCACCAAAGACCTGTCCAGGCTGGGCAGGAATTATATCGAAGCTGGCAGCTATATCGAAATCTTTTTCCCAAAACACAATGTACGCTATATTGCCATTACAGACGGAGTGGACAGCCTGACCCGTCAGGAAATGGACATTACGCCGTTTAAGAATATCCTGAACGATATGTACAGCCGGGATATTTCCAAAAAGGTGCTGGCAGGGCGTATGACCCGTTCCCGGCAGGGGAAGTTTTGTGGTGGGCAGCCGCCCCTCGGTTTGATGCGTGACCCGGAGGATAAGGGACATTTGATCCGTGACCCTGAGACAGCACCGGTAATCCGAAAAATCTATGATATGGCGCTGGATGGCTGGGGATGCATGCGGATTGCAAAGCAGCTCATGGATGATAAAGTCCCGATCACCAGAGTAAAAAGCAACACAGAATGTGATGTAAATTACTATTCATGGGGAAGTGCAAGAATCAGCCATATTCTGCGGAATCCCTTTTATAAGGGCGCACATCTGGTCTGCCGGACACATCAGAAAGGGATTCGCTCCAACACCTATGACATTATCCCTCGTGAGGACTGGGAAATTATCGAGGATTGCCATGAAGCAATCATCTCCCCGGAAGAATGGGAGCAGGTACAGGAAATCATTGACCGCAGACCAACCATTATGAAGGGCAACTCCTGCCCCTTTTATAACCTGTTCCACGGTATCATTTATTGTGCGACTTGCGGAAAGTCCATGCAGGTGCGGTATGAAAAGGTTGGCAGAACCGGAAAGAATCGTTTTACCGGCGAACAGCGAGAACCGATTGATAAGGCGTATTATATCTGCCAGACCTACAACAGGCTGGGCAAGAACGCCTGTACCAGCCACAAGATCGAAGCCAGAGATTTGTACAACCTTGTGCTGAAAGATATTCAGGAACTGGCAAAGACTGCGCTCAAAGATGCCGATGCTTTTTATCAGCGGCTGAGCAGCCGGATGGAGCGCCGGTATCTTCTGGATGTCTCCCAGACACAGAAGGAATGTCAACGACTGGAAAGCAGGAATCGTGAAATTGATGAGATGTTCCTGAGCCTATATACCGATAAGGCAAAAGGAATCCTGACTGAGCAGCGTTTTATGAAGCTGACAGCAACACTGGAACAAGAGCAGGAAGCCAACCAGAAGCGCCTGCAAGACCTACTGTTGATGATGCGCCACTCTGACGAACAGGAAAATGAAGTCCGCACCTTCATCAAAGAAATCCGGCGCTATGCAGCCATTGAAGAACTGGATGAAGCGGTGCTGAACCGGCTCATCAGCAAAATTTTGGTGGGCGAAGTCAAGAAGATTGACGGACAGAAGGTGCAGGAAGTCAGAATCGTTTATAACTTTGTCGGAGAAATCCCGGAGATTACAGCATAATCATTTCGCCTCATCTCTCAATCAGCGAGGGATGAGGCTTTTCTTTTTGTAAAATTGCAATAGATATATTCATAATTTATTTACAATTAAATTCCTAGCCGTACAGCAGAAAAATGATGACGAAAGATCATGCAAATGCTATAATGTTTGCATATAGATATGACAATTTGACCATATCGGAATCTTTATTCAAACAGATGATTGGAGATATTGCTATTATGAGAAATCCATGGCCAATTTTCAGCATTGCGGCTCTCTCCGGAGCTGCGTGCTTGATTTATGATCACTTTTTTTCTTACGAGACTATGTGGATTGCTGTTGTAGTGTTCCTTGTGCTGCTGGCTCTATGCTTTTTCGCATATTGCAAATATGAACACTGGCTGGCAAAGAAACTTAACCCCTATGTGGTGGCATATCAAAGCGATCACAACCTTGAGAATTTGAAATATGGATTGGATCGCTGGCGTCCTTGGGCACTCAGCAAGCATTCCAAAAACATCATTACAGCGAACTGGTTCTCCGCTCTGCTGGAACAACAGCGCTGGACAGAAGCGGAAGAAACTTTGGAGCAGTTTTTGCATCGAGCAAAAAATACGCAGGATAAACTGGGGTATCACCTACTTCGTGAAGATTACGCAAGGGCGATCGGAGACACTGAATTAGAGAAGCAGGAACGACTTCTAAGCGAACAGCTAAAAACCCAGCTTGAAAATAAAAAGGGAGAATCAAGAATACCCGCAAGCGCCAAAGAGAGTAAATATGCTTTCTTTTGCTGGCTCTCTTTCAGCGTTGGTCTGGCACTGTTCGGAATCATCAGCAATATCGCCACCGGGGACTCAATCCTTGGATCGTTTGGAGCCGGAGTTTTTATTTTGGGCTTGTTCTCGTTCCCAGTCTGCTTGATCTGGCTGATTCTCTGGTTGATCCGGCGCAGAAAGGAGGCTGCTAAATGACTTATATCCTCCCGGTACTCTATGTAATTGTGTCTTATACATTCTTTCTTTTGGCAGTTCATTTTGGCAATGCAATCACATTGCAGATAGTATCGATCCTTCTGCCCTTTATTATGGGGATCGTCAATTTGATTGTTGTGCTGACCGTAGGAAGAAAGTGGTCGAGAAAAACATTGCTGAACTGCACTTTGATTATCAAGTATGGACTAATCCCGTTCTACCTGATCGGAGGGAGCATCACTGTATATGTAACGCTGATGGCATTCTTCCCATTGCCGCTGATGGCGTTGTTCGGACTGGTAACCATTGTTTTTTTGATTTTGGGATACGGGATTCTATTAGGGGCAGCTCCCTATGCTATCGCTTATCTGATAAAGTCATGCAAAGACGGCATACATCCGAAATGGTTGGCGGTTTTAGCTGGAATCTGCCAGTTCTTCTTTTCCTTTGATGTACTTGCAATGATGGTTCTGACATTAAAGGAGCGGCACAGGGTCAAAACGACGATTGCCGTTTTCTGTGCAATGTGTCTTGCGCTCCTGCTTATCGTACTCTATGTGGTCATGACGCTGATAGGGGCATAATCGACCTTTATATAGGATATGAGTTGTTCATACATAAAACAAATTTGATAGAATCGCAGAAAGGATTTACGCTTATGAAAAAACAATGGATTGCTTTACTGACAGGATGTGTGCTGGTATGCAGTATGCTGGCCGGATGCGGCTCAAAACCTCAGACATCAGCTCCGGCAGCTGCGGGCAGCGATAAAGGCTGTACGGATGAGGCCATTCTGTCTCAGCTGAAAAATGACGGGACACCTGAGTTCGTACTGGATGGCACTTACTACACACTTCCTTTGGAAACTTCCCAGCTGATACAAGCCGGCTGGAGTTTGGAAACGGAAGAATATGATGCAGCAGAGGTTTCTCTGCAACCCGGCGAGCGTATTTATGGGGAACTTTCCAAAGACGATCAGGAAATAGATGTTGCAATCGTAAATGCCGGGACAGAGCCATGCAAGCCTGCTGAGGGCGGAACGGTGGTAGAACTGGAATACTCTGCCGATAAGGATCAACCAAATCCTGATTTCTTTGTAACGCTCAATGGGATCAACTGTGCGATGTCCAACGCAGCTTTACAAAAGGCGCTGGAAGGTGTAGACGGATATAAACTGAATTCCGCAGGAAATATCGACATCAATCGTACTGTTGATGATGATGAAATTGCTGTTTATAAAGTCATTCTGGATGATGACTACACAGCAATCACGCTTGCTTCGGACAATGTTTTTGAATACAAGGATTATCAGCCGCAAGAGGTAAAAGAACAGGCATCTAATGAAAAGATTGCCGCTTACAAGGATACTACAAAAGCCGAGATGGAGCCGTATGCTCAGGATTTCAATGCGATCATCGAGGGATATGAAGAAAATATGGTCGTTGGATTTTACAGTGAAGGTACTATTTGGGGCGAAGAAGTCGGTGAATATAAATCTATTGCCGGAACGCCGCTCGCTTCGGATGTGTCTCTCTACACCGCAGAGGATACAACCGGCCAGCTCTACTGTATTGCTAACCAGATTTTGAATGAAGATGGTACTGTAAGCACTGCCATTGAGCTTGAGGAAGGCGATCAGGTCAAGGTTTGGGGTTATGCTTCACAGTATCTGGAATTGCAGGAAGGTCTGAAAATCGTCGTGGTTCAGCCTGGTATCATTGAACGCAACGGCGAACTGGTGATCCTGGACAAAAATTTGAAAGCAGACTAATGCTTTTGAACGCCGGGTGCATCTATCAAAGGATTGCATCCGGCGTTCTCAACTTAAAACAATAATTAGGAGGAACAATTATGCTTACAATGAATGAAAAAGATAAAAATGAAATGCTGGAAGCCATTTTGAACGAAAACGAAGCCTACCAGTGCAAGTTATGGGCGGTCATCATGGCCGGGGCTGATACCTATGCACTGATTGGAGGACTTTCTACACTGACGGGGGGCGCTGTCGCTGCATTGGGCGCACTGAGCAATGCTTACTGCTATCTGGGAGTTACCGAGCAACACCTGAATATGGTCATTGTAAATTCCGTCAATGTCTCCAAAATTGAAAACCGGCTTTCTCTGCCCCTAAGCAGCATAACAAAGGCAGAAGTCAAGGGTGGGCTGCTGCCCGGAAGAAAAGTCGTAATGCTGCATTTTGGAAAAGAAAAAATGAAAATTTCTTTGATGAACAATGCGATTGGCTCTGATATTCAGGGGCAGAAAGAAAATGTTGAGATGTTCTGCCAGATTGTTTCCAAACTCGGATAACCAGTATTATAAAGTGAGAGGAATCAGAGTATGAAAAAAATCTTAATTGTGTTATTAACTATGGTGTTGCTCCTTGCTGGATGCGGCAAAAATGGGGCTTCATCGCCACAATCTCCCTCTGATGAATCTGTGGCGGATCGGCAGAAACCCTCTTCTTCCGAAACCGAAATATCATCTGAAGATCATGCGATTCCCGGAAGTTATACCGTCCCGGAGGGATGGGAGAAATCTGAGAAGCATTCTACTGATTCGCAGATTTTCTATATAGAGGAAGGCCACGAAAATGATGAAAAGCCGGACAACATCTCCATCCATGTAGGAAAGAACAAATATAGTCTGGATGAGCATGAGCAGTTCCGGGATGCGATCGTCCAACAGATTTTGATGCAGCTGGATGGTATTGAAGCTCAACTGAACGGGGATGGAACCTATACCGAGCAGGGAGATCTGCTTTATATCTTTACCATCGACGAGGGCGATATTGTCACCACGCAATACTATATTGTAAGGGATTACGGGTTCTGCCTGATCCAGCTTACAAATTTCAGCGGATCAGAAACCACTGAACAGGCCGCCAGGGACATGGTAGATAGCTTTGTTTGGGATACAGAAGGATAAATTGACACAGGAACCGTGATTTTATAGGAAAACGACGAAGATGGAGAAACGAAAACTTTCAGGAAAAACAATTTTGAAGCTGGCAGGGGCACTTTTGGCTCTGGCTTATTTGGGATTCTATTTTTATGTAGGTATTATAGGAAAACTTCCTTATATGCACGAAACTGTACATATCATGCGATACGGAGATCGTAAAAAATGGGTGGCAGGTGGTATGACAGCAGCCATGATTCTTGGTATATGTATCAACTCTGCGCTTAATGACTTAAATCTCAAGAGGATACGCAAGGAGTCATTTCTACCCTTGTTTTTCACTATGATTTTTCCGATTATCCTCCTTCTGCTTCTGGAAGCTTTTCTGGATAATGGCTGGCTTGGGATTGGCATTTATGCCAGTGTTGCAATCTTCATGTGTGCGACTGCATGGATTCCACTGATCCTAAGAAAATGGATCACCCATCTACTTTTGCGTGACAAACCTATGAGTGGCAAACAGCAAGTGCGGATCATTGAGTGGATTCATTTTCATCCACTGAAAAAGTTGCTGGTTTTCGGGCTGTGGGGCTTTGGCGTTGTACTGGTTCTGCGTGGCATCTGGGTAACGGCAACCGGGAAAATCGAAATGGATGGAGAGCTTTTTCTGTTTTTACTTGGCACAGCAGTTCTGGCTGTAGCGCTGTTTCAGAAAATGAGACGCTATATCTGCACGCCTTACCGGAACATACCGGTACTGAATCAGATTCTCAGCAAAAATCAGCTGGAACAGCTGCTGGATGGAGAACATTTTGAACCAATAGAGTTTGAAGATGAGGGCATGAAAAAGTATCTGGAAATATACCAAAGCCAGAACTGGATGCTGATTGGCGGTAAGCTACTCTCAAAAAAGCTGGCTTTATGGTTCACAATGAATCGGTTCAGGAACCATACTTCCCTGAAGGTACTTTACCTGAACGGCATGACTGCCAAAGCAAAGGTCGATCTGGATATTCGAGGGGACCGGTACACGGAGTTTACTGCTGTGCTGAAAGAATTGATTGGATACGAAGGCACACTTAAGCTGTATGAAAAAGAAGAACAGCTGGCACAGAAATTTGCATCCTTTTTCCCAGAGCAAACTTCCGAACAGGACCGTGTCGCTGCTTTTCTTTCTCAGGATGTGACAGCGATCCGGCAGGACTATATTCAGACCTTCTCTCCACCGCCAGATCCCCGAAAGAAAAAACGGAGTAGACGGGAACGGGAATAAAAGGTTTTCTTCAATTTCAATGGAGAAAGGCTTACGAAAATAAAGAGGATATAACTTGGAGGTTACCTATGAACTATGATATGAATATGATTAAATACCGCAAAAGTGGGTTTTTCAGAATTGCAGCAGCTATTCTGATGATCTGTTTTACACTATTTGGGCTTACCGCTTGCGCCGGTACTACTGACAGCAAAGATAATAACGATGATAATGCACTGATACAAGGGACATGGGAAATAGATACCGGCTCTGGTGCTGGTTATAAATTCGTTGACGATAAGTTTATGTGGTTAAAATCCATCGAGAATGTTAACGATAACTACTGGTACGGAGATGTTGAGTATTATAAAGGTGCTGAAGCAATGGAAATAGCAGGACTAACAGAGGAGGAACTTCAAAGCAGCCTGCCAGGTCTTAAACCTGAAAACATTTTTGTAACAAAATTAGATCCCGAAAAAATCATTACCGATGGTGAGGATAAAACTGCTACCAATATGAACGACCAAACCTTATGGACTCGCTTATGGCTTATTGAAGAAAATGAGGACAGTGTTGCTGCGGTAGTGTTTGATTTAGAAACTTTTAGTATGGAGAGCTACACTAAAGTTAAGTAAAACCAGAAATTTGAAGTTGTGTAATTGAAATGTCACAGATGTATTGGGAGAAAGAGTTATGGTTATAAAGAACTGGGAAGGAGAAATATTATGGCTGTTGATAACGCAAGTCAGATTGATGCAATCGCAAACGATAAAGAAAATGCTTGTTTGGTACTCCTTATTACCGACCATTTGAATTGGGACAATGAGTTTGAACACTTGAAGATTTTACAAGATAAAATCAATGCGTATGTGGCTTTTATCGAAAGCGAACAGTACGATGAAATATACCCCAATGCTGATTTTAAGATGGCTATGATAGAAATCCATTTCAAGTATGATATAACAGATAACTGCCAGAAATTTTTGCAAGTAGTTCAAGATCAATTAGGACGGATAGGGATAAAAATCAAGGCACAGATTAGCTAACAGTTTCCAGTTTGTAGAACTTAGTAAAACAAAATTCAGTTTGCATAGCAGGCAGCCCAACCACAATTAAATCTTCACAGCTTTACTAAGCAGGAGATCCGAAAAGGTCTCCTGCTTTTTTGCACCCTAAATTAAATGTATCACAGCTAAAACTATCGAAAACAAAATAGGCAGATACCATAAAAGAAGTTTTTCTTTGGATAGTGCTTGTCTTTTTTGAATTCATCACTTGACATTGTGGCAAAGAGGTGATGACCGTGGAGAAAATGAAAACCGGCTTTGTAGAGAGAATCGGCGACACGATTTTCGTTGTCAATGCAATGCCCGCAGAGAACGCAAAGCACACGCAGGAGGAGCTTGTAAAGGCTCTGATTGCAAGAGAAACAATGGCTTTGCAGGAAGCAGATGTTGCCTGATTGACTTTACGCACAACTATACGCTTTGGAGATTTTTCAAAAAATATCTCAAAACCACTTGACAGAATGTCTGGTTTTCTACTTTCTTGCTATCGTGAAGTTCCGTTGTTGTTCCCTCTTCATAATAGTTTACTGTGTAAGCAAGATCCGCTCTCTTTGTGTAATAGAATGTGATCTCATTCTTTCCTGTTGTGATCTTTACATTTTTTGTTTCAGCATCTACTGTATATCCGTCAATTGCTTCTGCAGCCGGTAATAAGAGCTCTGCAGACAAATTCACTGCACATAGTACAAATTATTATAAAGCATCGAATCAGGCGAAAGAGATTCTAGATCAGATTGATGGAATCCTTGCGAAGTCCTATCAGATCTCCCCTGATTCCAGCTCTTATTTTTCTGAAATTGAAGCAATGCTTAGTGAATCGGATATGGATGTGAACTTAAACTTTTCTATAGAAATTAATTCAGCTACTCTTAATTACACTACTACTGTTGACGACTCACAGGCTCAGGAAGTGGATTTAACACTGAATGATCCATGGACGACTTCCTCCGGATTCTATACGATCACATCCTGGAAGGAAGTAGCAACCAATGCGTGGGATGCCGACAACTCTATGAAGCTGATTCAATAAGTAGGTGCATCCGATGTGTTTATCGTCGCCGGTCTTCCATGCTCCATGCGAATCAATGGAATTATCACTAGAAAAAATGGGGAAAATCTTCCCCCTGCCGATACGAGTAACATTGTATCTCCAATCTACCAGTTGGCCGGAAATCGTGATGTGAATGACTTCGAACAAAGCGGTGACGACGACTTTTCTTTTGCTATCCCGGGATTGTCACGTTTCCGTGTCAGTGCATATAAGCAAAGGGGTGCGCTGTCCGTTGTGATTCGAATCATTTCCTTCTCTCTGCCAAATCCGACTGAGATTGGAATCCCGCAACGGATCATTGACTTTTCTAATTTTTCTAAAGGTCTTGTCCTTGTAACGGGAACTGCCGGAAGCGGAAAGTCTACAACACTCGCTTGTATTATTGATGCGATCAATCATCATTATAGGAAGCATATCATCACGCTGGAGGATCCTCTGGAATTCCTTCACAGACATGACTTAAGTATCGTCAGCCAACGTGAGATCAACGTCGATACAGAGAGCTATGTGACTGCTCTGCGTGCTTCTCTTCGCCAGAGTCCCGACGTTATCCTACTTGGGGAGATGCGCGACTACGAGACTATGCAGGTCGCAATGACGGCGGCTGAGACCGGACATTTGATCTTCTCAACATTGCATACGATTGGTGCTGCCAGCACAATTGACCGTATCATTGACGTATTCCCGCCAAACCAGCAGCATCAGATCGCAGTGCAGCTATCTATGGTTCTGCAGGCCGTTATCTCACAGCAGCTTGTACCGACGATTGATGGGAAAATGATCCCTGTCTTCGAGATTATGACTGTGACACCTGCCATCCGAAATATGATCAGAGATAATCAGGACCACCCGTCCAACGCAACATCATAAACTTAAGGAAAAAATAGAAAGGAATCTGTTCGCAGGTTCCTTTCATTGTGTTAAAATATAGGCAAGGGTGTATATGATTAAATCTTATAAAACAAGATTTCAAAAATTTTCTGCATTATTATCTAATCCGGAAATTGCAAAATATGCGAGACAGAATGAAAACTATGCTTTTATTTCATGCTATTATTTTATCCTATTTATAACTCAAATACAATCACAAACCTGACGGCTCTGCAAATCACTCCTGTACATTTGTTTTTTGTTTTCTCTGCCTGATCACTTCCAACACCCAATTTTCCTGTTTTTTCCACAGATTTCATTCAATCTTTCAATTTCTGTGCTATAATACGATATTGCAAAAATATAGAATGCTTAAACAGGGGTGATTTACTTGAAGAAGAAAACGCTTGTGCCTCTAATCGTTTTTTTACTGGGCATGTGCCTTGTTAGTTTGATTGTATACAAAACAGACGCCTTTGAAAAAGAACAGAGACACACAACTGCACAATTAAACGCAGCGACCTATGGAGAACGCATAAAAAATGAGATTGTAAATGGAACTGAGATTACGGATACTCTGGAACAAATCTTGATCAGTGATGATGGAACGATCAAGCACTTTAACACGATCGCTAAAAATCTTATGTCTGATTCCATTGAAAGTGTGCAGCTCGCTCCACATGGTGTTGTGACAGATATTTATCCTGCTGAAGGAAACGAAGCGGGTAAGATTGATCTGCTTCATGATAAAGATCGTGGTGAAATCTCCTGTTATGCAAGAGACAATCATACAGTCATTACGCAGGGACCCTTTGAATTAAAACAAGGTGACTATGGAATTGCGGTTCGCAATCCAGTCTACTTAAATGATGAAAACGGACAAGAATATTTCTGGGGATTTACGATTGTTATTTTGCGTGTTCCTGAGATTTTTTCCGACTCGATCAGTGCACTTTCAAATTTTGGTTATGAATATAAGCTTTCAAAAACAGACACTCCCTGGAGTGACACATATGAAGTTGTTTGTCAGTCAGATGGAAATTTAACAAATCCTGTTTCTTATGATTTTACAATAGGTGAAGAGAACTGGAGATTTGAGGTTATGCCTGTGAGTGGATGGAGAAATGCTAAACTTATAGCTGTAATCATCGGACTTTATACTTCTATCGTATTTGTTCTGTCGGTTCTTATCTGGGTCTGGTTAACAGCAAAAGAACATAAAAACAAATTCCAGAAACTAGCACATATGGATTCACTTACCAATATTTATAATCGTTACGGATTTGATGAATTAGCAGAAGAAATGATCGCTAAAAATCCGAACGCTCCTTATGTAGTTGCACTCTTTGATATAGATAATTTTAAGTTTATTAATGATATCTATGGACATGTTTACGGTGACAGGGCTTTAAAGAATCTTGCTGACAGTATGAAGAGTTTTTTCCATCGGATACATTGTTGGGACGAAACGGCGGTGACGAATTCTGTATTCTTCTCCCAAATTGCACATATGATGATGTGAAAGAACAGTTACAACAATTCACTATGCTTCCAAAGATATTCTCATGCAAGGGAAATGACTACCCGTTTTATATTTCTCTTGGATATGCTGAATATCCTATAGCTGCATCAAACCGTGCACAGCTCATGCGCTGTGCTGATGCTGCACTTTATGAAGTAAAACTGCATGGTAAAAATGGATGTATGGCTTACAGAGAAGGACTCCATTCAAGGAGCCGCAAACAACTTGGATTTGCACTCAAGGATATCTCTGAACATCTTCCTGGTGCGTTTATTATCTACAGAGCGGACAAGGAAAATGATGAACTCTTTTATGCAAACCATGAGTTTCTCCACATGACCGGATACAAAGATATAGATGAGCTGTTTAAGCTTACAAAGAAGAGCTTTCGAAACCTTATCCGGGAAGATGAGCAACAGCAGATTGAGGCAAGTATCTGGCAGCAAATTGACAGCGGCAATGAAAATGACTATATTCATTTTCATCTTCGAAAAGCTGATGGAACTTACCTTTCTGTACTTGATCATGGAAGAATAGTAGAAAACCAGCAATATGGAAGAGTATTTTATGTGTTGTTTATGGATTGGGCAGACATGCATATCCGTTACAGTGATAAGTTCTCTGAATAAATAACAGATGGTGTGGGATTATATTAAAATCCCACACCATCTGTTATTTCTTTCAAGAATGCCTTTTTATAAATCTTCCTGTATTTTGACGTCGCTGTTATCTGCCAGACACTGTTTTAACACAGTGATCATTTTTTCCCCATCCAATGGTTTTGCAATATGACCGTTCATTCCTGCATTTTTTGCCATCTGTATATCTTCCGCAAGAAGAATTCGCTTTCCAATACTCTTATCAGATATAACAGACTGTTCCGACTCTTTCTTTTTGTATACATCCTCTTCTGATGCAATCTCCAGTGGAATTTCCACTGTGAATTTTGTTCCTTTCCCCTGTTTGCTTTCTACATAAATCTTTCCGCCCATCAGTTCAACAAAAGATTTCACAATAGAAAGTCCAAGACCAGTACCGACCACTTTATTCTCTGTCGCCGTATGTTCTCTTGAAAATTCATCAAAAATATATGGAAGGTATTCCTGCTTCATCCCTATTCCGGTATCTTCACAGATGAATACATACCATGCTTTTTTATCATCTGATGCTGTTTCCGTAATATTTACATGAATCGCCTGACCGTTTGGAGTATATTTGATTGCATTACTCACTATATTTAAATATATTTCCTGAAGTTTTGTCTTATCACAGACTGCGTATTTATGCTGTATATTTGTATCTATCGAATATTGAATTTCCTTCGATTGGATAGCAGATTCAAATACTGTATTCACAGAATAAAACATTTCGCTCAAATTCTCTGCCTGCATTTTTAACACAGCTGTTCCACTTTCAATGCGAGCCTTTTCCAGCACCTGATCAATAATCGTCATCAGAAAATTGCCCGAGGACTTGATCTTTCCTAAATACTCCCTTGCTTTTTCCTCGTTCTTAAGATTCTTTCCGAGAAGATCTGAAAATCCAATAATTGCATTCATCGGGGTTCGGATGTCATGACTCATATTAAACAGAAATCGTGTTTTTGCCTCACTTGCTTCTTTTGCCTGTTCTGCCGATTTTTTCAATTCAGCTGCATACTGCTTCTCTCGACGTTTTTTGCTGCAGATCTGATCAAAAATAGTAGCAGCCATCATGGCAATTATGAGGGCTGATACAATAACAGCAATCCATTGATAAATTGAAATCCATCCCTCCTTTGGTACGATATCCACATACCATGTGTAATTAGGAATCTCACACTCTACCGTAAGGCTATTCTCAGGCATATGTTCCTGATTTTGAGCCAGAACAATCCGATCATCGGTATTCTCATCATTCGTCCATATCTCATAACAATAGGATGCTTCACTTAGCCGTTCCATGCCAATTTCATCTATAAATTTATCCCAGTCGATAACTATGATCACACCCCCCCAAAAGGTGTCATTTCCTGTAATATTATTCTGATAAACCGGATGGAACAGCAAAGCTCCTGTTTCTCCCTGTTTTAATTGATATGGACCTCCAAGAGTATATTTTCCCGTTTCTTTGGCACGCTTTGCGTCTCCACTGCGTTCATGCTCTGTCAGCATATTCATTCCAAAAGCCTGCTCATTTCCCTTCCCTGGAAAAATATCAGTAATAATCCCATCCGGTGCGAGTTCGAATGCTTTTACAACACCTGCTTCATTCGGAAGCATTTCTGCCAATTCTGAGAATGTAGTCTGATTCAGATCATATCCTGCAAGAATCACGTTTTCAAGAAATTCTGAAAGTTCAACATACTGATCTAATTGTACATTGATCCGCTTTACTGTACTTTGTGCAGTATAAGCAGCTGCTGTCTTTTTTTCTTTCTCTATGTTCTTTACAATAATACAGCCCAAAAGAAGTGCTGTTATAAAAATAAGCAAGCCAATGATCCAACTGTATCTTTTTGTCTGTTTAGAACCGGTACTTCCCTTGTCCATTTACTGTTGCCTATTCATCTTCAATGTTTTCTGTTATTTTTAATTATATCATGTCATGTTTTTTCATGTCTTTTTTTTCTACAGTAAACGGATAACAAGTTCTTTCATTGTCTGCTGCTTTCCTTCGCATTATCCTTAACCTATTTCTTTTTTCTTATGTCAAATAGATCTTTTCAGCATTACCAGCATTGTAATAAAGCATAAACTTCCACCAATCACATTAGATATAGGCTCTGCTAAGAACACCCCTCTCGTTCCCATGCGAAATGTATATGGAAACAAATATGTAAGCGGTACAACGATAAATACTTTTCTAAGTAGCGAGAAGAAAATCGCCTGCTTCTTTTTGTTCAATGATTTGAAAACCGTTTGCCCAACATATTGCAGATCCATAAATATAAATGCTGCGAAATAAAGTTTCAGTGCTTCTACGCAATCGGCAAGTAATTCACTGTCTGTGCTGAAAATTCCGATCAGAAATTCCGGTTCGAAAATAATCACGCTCCACGCAATTGCTGTATAGATCAATATCATACAAGTCAATACGCAGATAGCTTTCTTGACTTTCTTCGGACGCTGAGCTCCATAATTATAGCTCAAGATCGGAGAAGTTCCTTCATTGATAGCATAGATCGGAGTTTCCACCATCTGACGAACACTTGATACGATCGTCATAACAGAGATATATACATCACCGCCACTTCCAAATAAATTGCTGAATGCAGTGATGATCACAATGATTGGAAAGCACAATCCCACTGCTCCAAGCGCTGTTGTTCCCACGGACGGAATCCTGGCAATATAAATCCGATCCACAATGTTGTACAAAAGACTCAGTATCTGAGCCACAAGCATCGGTAACGCTGCTCCTAAAATATTCCCTGTAACCGTTCCGTGGTCAAAATCAATCTGTTTCATCTTTATAATATTATTTTAAACCAATCTTTCTCTTCAAATTCAACAACCGTACAATCATTTGCATAAGTACATTCCGGAAGTACGATCATTGCATGAAGTACCTCATTATTCGCCGGAAGTGGACACAGATGCCAGATCGCTGCATTGATCTTTACCATGCATCCCTTTGGTACAAGGAAAGCCTTCGCAAGTTCCGGAACCGGTGTTCCGCCGGAAGCAGGTGCAACATGGATAAGCATGTCGTCATCAAGAGCAACAATCCCTTCCCATGTAGTTGTATGATGTTCCGCCATCTTGACAATTCTTTCGTCCTTGCGAACTTCAATCGGTGAAAATGCCATTGTTCCAACACAGGTTCCTGAGATGCGGTCCGGATAGAATTTATGAATCTCTCCCTCCAGTGGATATCCCTCTGGTTCTGTCATACTGCAAAATGTTCCGTACGGTGCAAAATCTGTTGCATTAATCTTTACTGCTTTTACTTCTCTCATCGAGTAAGTCCTCCTTTGTTTTAATATAATCGTATCGCTGATGGAAAGCAGACCAGCTTGCTCCACTCTCACTACCAACTCATTACGTCTAGTATATCATAATCAGGACCAATAGCGGGTGGTTTTTTGTTTCTATGGATTCTGGTCTATTGACTCTATACAAGGAAAACCGAATCACTGCGGAAACAGCTCTGGAGTATGCTGCAAATCCGGAAATGTTGAAACGTAAAATGTAACGTCTTCTTTCTGGATTCGCAAACATTTAATATCCAGTAATTTATGCAATTAAATCTGCGAATCCTGTGGATACAAGGAACAGGACAAGCATTACGACCGGAACAACATAACGGATCATAAAGCGGTACATACCTGCACGTTTGAATTTCTCTCCGTTGCGTTCTACTTCTCCTATGATCCAATCCGGTCCGATTACCCAGCCGATCAGGATACTTGTCAGAAGTGAAATAAACGGCATCAGAAAGCTGTTGCTGATATAGTCCATAACATCGAGCAGCTGTCCTACGGATCCGTTCGGAAGCTTCAATTCGAAGTAGAGTTTGTTATATCCAAGACAGATCAAAACCGCTGTAATAAAGGAGTAAATACCAACTACTCCACACATTTTCTTACGTGGTTTGTGATACAATTCCATACCGTTTGCAACCAGTGTCTCCATGACAGATACGCAGGATGTCAGTGCTGCGAATCCCATCATTAGGAAGAATGCAATCGCTGCAGGGCGTCCGAATACTCCCATAGCATCAAATACCTTCGGCAGTGAGATGAAGATCAAACTCGGGCCGGAAGCCATTCCGTCATTTCCAAGGAAAACAAATACTGCTGGGATGATCATCATTCCGGCAAGAATTGCCACACCTGTGTCAAAAATCTCAATCTGATTTGTCGCTTTATTCAAATCAATGTCATTTTTCACATAAGAACCATATGTGATCATAATCCCCATGGATACACTCAGAGAGAAGAACAGCTGGCTCATCGCATCCAGAAGAATCTCGAGGAAACGCTTCACTGTCAATCCGTGGAAATCCGGTTTCAGATAAACAGCCAGTCCCTGCATACCTGTACGAACAGTTCCGTCTGGCGCTGTATTTGTCATTGTCAGACAGAAGATTGCAATGATCACGATCAGAAGGATCAATCCCGGCATAATAATCTTGGAGAATTTCTCAATTCCCTTCTCTACACCGCGAAATACGATCCATGCTGTCAGCGCAAGGAAGATCAGCATAAATACGATCGGTGCAATATCTGATGTAATAAAAGATGTGAAATATCCATCTGCCGCAGCTTCTATTCCATCAGAAACAAGGTATACAAACAGATATTTTGTGATCCAACCGCCGATAACGGAATAATATGTCATGATCAGTACTGGAACGAGGAATGTCAAACGTCCCAGAAACTTCCACTTCGGGTTAAGCTCCTCAAAGGCTTTCAATGCATTTTTCTTAGTCTTTCTTCCAATCGCAACATCTGTTGTCAGCAATACGAATCCAAAAGTCAATACAAGTACAAGATAAACTAAGAGAAACAATCCGCCTCCATCTTTCGCACAGAGGTACGGGAATCTCCAGATATTACCAACACCTACAGCACTTCCGGCTGCCGCTAAGACAAAGCCTATCGACCCGGAAAAGCTACTTCTTTTTTCTTTCATGTCAAAATCCCCACATTCATAAAGTTATTTAAAGGGCCTGAATATCAAGCCCAATAGCTATATTCTATATAAATTTCAGATAAATGCAAACCGAAGAAGTTTCTTTATGCGAAATTTTTTATCAAAAAAGTTTCTTGTGACTTTACAAATACCCTGTTTCTCAGATATAATCATATAAAAACAGCATTTATCATGAAAATGGATAGTATGAGGAAACAATATGAGTAATTATACATGTTATGTCGGAAAACAAATTCGAAAATACCGAAAAGCAGGGAAAATGACACTGCAGGATCTCGCAGATGCCATCCATAAGAGCCGCGCCACAATATGTAAATATGAAAATGGAGAGATTGCTGTTGATATTGAGACTTTATATGAGATTAGCCAGGTTCTTCAGGTCTCAATCTCTCAGCTGACTACTTATCTTCCGGAAACAACCAGTGAGCTTATCAGTACGCCCGGAAGAAGTCGGAAAAGTCCTTTCTTTCAGGCGCAACGATTATATTTCTACTTCTATGACGGACGATATCAACGCACGAAAGATGGCGTCATTGATATTTATGAGAAGAAAGGTGAACCCGGAAAGTACGAAGCGACTCTGACGATTTGCTCTGTCTCCGCTAACGGAAGCAGCAGCGAGATTTTCTACACCGGACGAGTTCTTTATAGTGATATGCTAATCCGCTTTTCTTTCGTAAATCAATATAACCCACTGGAAGAAGACCTTCTGTACATCTTCAACCCTCTGGAACTTCGAGATTTCACAATGGGACTCTTGTGCGGTATCTCCAGTGCAGACCTTATGCCTTGTGCATTTAAATGCGTAGTCACCTTAAAACCACAGGAACACACAGAGAACTTCCGCCATCAGTTGCTTTTTACAAAGAAGGATCTTAAACGGTTAGAACAACTTAATATGCTGTTGGTGGAGAATAAAGAGAATTAACATACAGTGAAAGGGTTCGGCATCTTGCCGAACCCTTCGTTTTCATTTGACATATCACCGCAAAACTACTGCGGATAAAATCATAAATCCTACAATTGATACCATCGTGTATACCGAAATCGCCGATGAGTAGAATTCTTTTTTCTCTTTTCCATTCTGATGTATCACACTTGATATTTTTCTATCACACACGTATGCTTCCGTTCGCCCACCGGAGCATCTTTATCATAATTAATTCCAACCAGCAAAATCTCACCGCCAAAATCTTTGATTGCCGCCGGGTAGTTCCGTTTCTTAATCTGTGTAATTGCTCCTTCCGCTGCTTTATCCCACTTCATTTCAACTACTAATGCCGGAAGATTCGACGTTTTCTTTGGAAAATATACAATATCTGCATAGCCATTGCCTGACGGAAGTTCTTCGAACTTCAGATAATAATCGCGATAACTAAAATATGCAAGCTTGATCACGCTTCGTAATGCCTGCTCATTATTGTAGAAAAGAGCCGTTGTCTCCTCTATATGGATCTTCTCAATCTGTGTTGCTACTGCATCCGCATTCATATGTACTGTATCTGAAATTATCTGGTCGCTTTCACGCACACGTTGAATTGTCTCGTTCCGTCTGACTCCCCTGATCGTCCTTGAAAATTCCCGCTTGATTTCTTCATTTGGAATATGCACTTTTTCCGTTTCTTTGTCATAAGCCAGATAGCCCAGATGAATCAACAATGTCAGTACATCATCTTTCTCTCTGAATGTTACAAGATCATTCGAAAATCCACTCGTATCAACTTCTACTTCAATACCACCGATCAGTTCAGCGATTGTCTTGGAAAGTCCGTCATAATCAAGACTAATATATTCCATCAAACTCTCTGCTGCCGATGTCTGCGTCCAGTAGGAATCGAAATCATCATTTCTAAGTGCTTTCATTACAGAGTTCGGATTATAAATTGAATTTGCATTTGGGAATGAATATCCATCATACCATAGCTTCATCTTCGAAAAATCTATTTGATATTCGCTGCACAGGTTCTTTACTTCCTGTTCTGTAAAACCTACATATGGCGCAAACTTTCTTGGTTTTACCATTGTAAATTCTTCGAAGTCAGAAATTGCAGACTGTGAACCATCTTTTTTAATCGGCAGGATTCCTGTCATATAAACTGCTGCGAAAATCTTATCCGTTGTTCCACTATTTTTAAATAATGACCGTAAAAATAATAGATACTCTCTCTGGATTCCTGCATTTCCACCATTCTCACGAATCGGTGCATCCCACTCATCGATAATCATAATGATTTTATTTCCTGTATAAGTCACCAGATTCGCTAATGTATCAAACAGTGCTTCTGCTTCTTTCACTTCCGAATAAATATCTAAAACTTCTTCTGTTATATTTCGTTTCACATAGGAGACTGCATCTTCCGATGATGTCACACCAAGAACACTCGCCATATCCAGATAGATCACATCATACTGATTCAAATATTTTAAATATTCATCATCTTTTGCAATTTTAAGATCATCAAACAATTCCTTGGAATCACAAGTCTTATCATAATATGCACACAACATTTTGGCAGCAAAAGATTTCCCAAAGCGCCGTGGTCTGCTAATACATGTCAGATTCCGTGGCGTATTGATTGTTTGATTAATCAGACTTATCATTTCTGTTTTATCGACATAAACGTCATTTCTCATATTCGAAAAACCGCTGTTTCCCGGATTCAAATAACTTCCCATCTGTGCTGTCACCTCCTCGCATATTTTTATTTAATTTCTTGTAACTTACTTGTTATCTTATATGTTTTCTTACTATATTATATCTAATTTTTATTTGTTTTACCATAACTTACGTGTTATCTTGTACGTTTTCTTGTCTTTTATTAATTTGCGAACATATCAAGACTTCTCTCTGCAAGTTCCTCAAATTATCATTACAATCATCATTTTCTCTTGACAATCCTTTGAATTTCCATATAATTATCTATGGTAATTAACTTTGGTAACTATATAGGAGTTTTATTATGACAAATAAAAAAATCAAACGCATGCTCGATGCATGTTATCAGGCAAAACGAATTCGTGAGATGCTCCCTCCGCTTCCGGAAGGTATCATGTCATCTCACATCCGCTATATGGATATGATCCAGGAGCTTCAGAAACAGAAAGTCCATGTAAGAGTTTCTGATTTAAGTGACGTTCTGAATATCCCGCGACCGGGTGTCACAAGGACAATAAAAGAAATGGAGAAGAAAGGATTAGTTCAAAAGATCTCCTCTCCGGATGACGGACGTGTCACATACTTGTCTTTGACCGAACATGGCAAGGAGCTATCTGAAAAGTATAATGAAAATTATTTTAATGAGCTGATTCCTTACCTTGACGGAATCTCTGATGCGGACGCTGACTGCATGATTCAGACGATTCAGAAATTTTACGACATCATGTGTGAAAGGAGTGCTCAAAAATGACTGATAAAACTGCTGATTTTACACAAGGAAGCATTTTAAAGAAACTGGTGGCATTTATGATGCCGGTACTTGGTGCATTGATCCTTCAGGCAGCGTATGGAGCGGTTGACCTTCTGGTCGTTGGAAGATTTGGTTCTACTTCCGGGCTTTCTGCTGTTTCTACTGGAAGCCAGGTTCTGAATCTGGTCACTTTCGTAGTTGTCCAGTTTGCTATGGGTATCACGGTTCTGATTGCACGTTATCTCGGCGAAAAGAAACCGGAACAGATTGGCTCGGTCATCGGCGGTGCTGCAATTGTATTTACAGCGATTTCAGTTGGATTGTTCATCGTCATGGTTTGTTTCGCGCATCCAATCGCGATCCTGATGCAGGCTCCTGCAGAAGCTATAGAATTGACTGCTGTTTACATCCGTATCTGCGGAAGTGGAATCTTTTTTATCGTCGCTTACAACCTGCTTTCTGCGATTTTCCGTGGACTTGGAGACAGCAAGTCCCCTCTGCTTTTTGTACTTGTCGCATGCATCATAAATGTTTTCGGTGACTTGATACTTGTTGCAGGTTTCCACATGAACGCAGCCGGTGCCGCGATTGCAACTGTTTTCGCCCAGGCAATCAGTGTTGTCTTCGCAGTAGTTCTCCTTATCAAAAAAGAACTACCATTCAAGATTAGAAAGAAAGACTTCTGTCTGAATCCACAGTGCAAGAAATTCCTCATTATTGGACTCCCTCTTGCACTCCAGGAATTCCTGACACAGATGTCATTCCTCGCACTCTGCGCTTTTGTAAATCGGCTCGGACTGGAGGCTTCTTCTGGTTACGGCGTTGCCTGCAAAATCGTAAACTTTGCAATGCTGGTACCTAGCGCACTCATGCAGTCCATGGCTTCTTTCGTCTCTCAGAATGTCGGTGCCGGAAAAGCAAAGCGTGCAAAGAAATCTATGTTCACCGGAATCGGTGTCGGTCTGGTTGTGGGATGTTTCGTCTTCACTCTTGTATTTCTTAAGGGAGATGTGCTGGCCGGATTCTTCTCTACCGATGCAGCTGTTATTCAGAATGGTTTTGCTTACCTGAGAGGATTCGCACCGGAAACAATTGTAACAGCCGTTCTTTTCAGTATGGTAGGGTATTTTAATGGAAATGATAGGACTCTTTGGGTTATGACACAAGGTCTGATTCAGACACTTCTGGTTCGTTTGCCAATGGCATACATCATGAGTATCCAGCCAAACGCCAGCCTGACAAAGATCGGTCTTGCTGCACCGGTTTCTACAGCAGTTGGAATTATGTTGAACGTTGGATTTTATGTTTATTTAAATCGAAAAAAATAGCCCCCTGCAACCGCTGCCACCGGCATTACAACCCCGCAGGCGATTGCTCCGAAGATCATTGAGGCACAATTTTCAAACATGATTTTAGAATTCAACAGTAGTTCAAACGAATATCCCTGCATCCGCAGATAGGAAAAAAGCAGAAGTGATTCTCCTAAATATGCAAACAGAAGTGTATTCACCGTTGTTCCGGTCACTTCTTTTCCTATCTGCATTCCGCTGTGAATCAGTTCTTTAAAAGTCATATCTTCTTTATGGCTTTTCACTTCATAAACAGATGTGGTAACTGTCAGTGCCATATCAAGAACAGCTCCAAGAGTACTGAGAAGTATAACAGAGACAGCAACATTTCTCATACTGATATTCAGGTTTATATTATAATAAAATACATCTTCTCCAACCTGTTGTATCTCGTTAAGACCTCCCGCCTCACTTCTCCATACAACGATATATATGAAGAAGAACAGCAACAGCATTGTGATCATAGTTGCAAGAAATGCACTCCATGTCTTTCTATTGCTACCATTTTGATAGAACAACGTAATACAGGAAATGACAACACCGACACAAACCGTAACGAGAAGAACAGGAACTCCTGATGCCATAAGCCAGATTGCAAGACTTAAGATCAACAGATTTCCACACAAAGCAATAAGCGAAACGACACCTCTGTCTCCACCGACGACCATAATTAAAATCAGTAAAATCAATCCAAGTGTTATCAGCATTTTCTTTCTCCCTGCACCTTTCTTGCTTTCTTCTGTCTACGAAACATTCTTGGAACCTTTATCATCACAGAAGTAACCAAAATAGAAATCGGTATTGCCAGAACAATTCCTATACTTTCCACCAGGAATCTGCACAATTCACATGGAATGTGCAATTTTATAATAGTAATTAAACTCACATCATTATTCATCCGAATCAGACACATTGGGATCAGTCCACAGCCAAAGACAAACAACAGCACATTTATCATCGTTCCCATAATGTCATATCCAATTTCTCTTCCTGATTTAAATAATTCCAAAAATGTCACTTCCGACTTCTTTTCAACAATTTCACTTAAGGATGCAGCGATGGCGACCGCCACATCCATGATTGCTCCCAGTCCTGAGATCAGGATTTCTGCATGGAAAATTTCATCCGGATTTTCAATACTTCCAAGATACTCCATGGTCGAATAATCAAGATCTTCTGCATGATGGATTACAACATCAAAGATTCCCATGATCATTACAAGAACAATCAATGTTGTAAAAAGTGCTGCCCATGTCTTTTTATGAATCCCGTTTAATCCAACCAATGTAATAACCGCAAAAAGAATCACCAGCCTGCTGCACATTTCCAGCACATTTGATGTATCTCCCGCTTTCCAAAAACCAGTTGCAAAAACAGCAACATTAAAAATAACGGTCAATATCGTAAGCGCACCCTGTCTTCCTGCAACGATAATTAATATAAACATCAGAAATCCTATGAGTATCATAAGCTCTGTATCTCGTTTCAGTCCACGAATTCCAGAACCCATTCTCTTGCTTGTTCCATTGAGCAGTACCTTATCTCCCTTATGATATGGCTGTTTCATCATTCCGGTATACGTGCACTCATTCGTAAAACTTATTGTCTTTCCCTTGTTTTCTCCATTTAGGATTACTCCCTGGATATTCTGCTTATATTTTTTCTCCTTCGTCCCTCTGGTTCCTGTCTCTTCTCCTGAGACACTGGTTTCGACCTTTGTCAGTTTTGCAATGGGTGTGCTATACAACCATGCATCATTTGCAACAAAGATAATACACAGCAGATACAATATGCCAAGGATACAATATAACTTTCTTTTCTTGCTTTGTTTTACAAATTCCAACATTACTTTACTTCCATCTCGAATCTATCAAAAATCATTTTTTTATTTTAGCGCAAAAAATTTTATTGTCAAGATGAATTTGAAAATGATTTTCATGTTAAAAGAACAGGACAACACGCTAACGCGCACTGCCCTGTTCTTCTTTTCTCTATTCTACTTTGCTTCTCCCTCCGGGAAAATAATCTTATTCACGAAGAAGAATACCACCATCGACACTCCTCCGTTGAGCACGGTTGTTCCGATATTGTAAAGCCATCCCGGTACAAACATTCCGGCAACTGCAACCCAGATACAGTTAATTGAGTTTACAATACATGTAACAATACAAAATGCAATCAGATACCAGAACGCCTGATACCAGATTTTTCCTTTGCTGCGGAACACAAAGCTTCTCTGGATTGGGAAATTGATACACTCACCAACGAGCATTGCGATCATGTATGCACAGAAATACGGAAGACCGCCATGTGCCGCATCATATCCGATAATATTCCATTTAAATGTCTCACCGAATAATGTAATGTCGATTCCCGGGAAACCGAAATCAATATTCGGAAGTCCTGCAAACGCAAGTGGCAAAAACAGCAGCATTACATATTTAAGTACAGTGATCAGATTACTTACGATTACGAACAATCCGCCTTCTCTTATCCATTTTGAAGCACTCGGATGTTTCTCGGCAAAACGGTTCCATATGTTGTTTGACTTATTCATTCTACGCTCTCCATTCTTCTAAGATTCTAGATTCTATTGTCCTCCCCGGACTTTGTATCTATATCCTAACATGGATTACATGCCTATCTATTGTACTTACATAACCTGCACTTTTTCTGCATAAACTGCAAGCTTAATTTCCTTGTTCTTCTTTAATCGGAATCAAAATCTTCAGGTCAAACCAGTTTTCTTTTGTATCAATCGTAACTGCTCCGCCGTATTTATTCACTGTATAACGGATACTCTTCATTCCGTATCCATGATACTTTTTGTCTTTCTTTGTTGTCGCAATATTTCCATCCTGATACTGCAATTTTTCTTCACAGTAATTCTCGAACTTAAGAATCAAAAATGCCTTCTGTCTGGACACTGTCACATGAATCAGTCTCTTCTCCTTGTCCTGTATCTTCATCTCACATTCAATCGCATTATCGAGTGCATTGCCAAAGATACTGCAGATATCCATAACATCCATAAAGTCTAACAGTGTTCCGTCTGCCACACAGGTAAGTGTAATCCCATTCTTATTACAATACAGACTTTTGCTCGTCAGCACAGTATCGAGAACTTTATTTCCGGTTTTATTCTGTGCTTCATACTGACGGATCTCCGCCTCCATCTCATCCAAAAATGCTTCTCTTTTCTGAGGATCTTCCTCACTTCTCAATACTGCAATCTGATGTTTCAGATCATGATATTTGTAATTGATCAACTCAATACTTTCCTTTGACTGCACATACTGTGCATATTGATTCTGAAGTACATTCTGAACTGCCTCAAGTTCTTTTCTTGCCCGCATCTCACAGCATTGCATAAGATGTGCGTACAGAATCGCAATTCCGGCAAGATCCACGATTGTACGAATATTTGCTATCTCAAATGAATACCTTCCGGAAAATGGAGTATTTACCGTGAGATAACTAATGTTGCTGACAGCAAAAACAGATATCGCAATCAAAAATGCTGAAAAACATTCTTTCCAACCTATCTCCATCTGTCCATCTTCCGGGAAATGTACATGCAAGATCTTGAACAAGATCACGCTGATCATTCCATATCCAAGGATAAGGGCTGACCATTCTTTCCACCATACTCCTGATTGCGCTATCCTAAAGTAACAAGCAACCTGCCATTCTATCGATGCCATGAATTCTGCCACAACAAATGCGATCAGCACAAAATATACTGCGTCTGTTATTTCGATCGCACAGGATACATAAATGAAAAACAGCATAAGGAATACTGCTACGATCATGCAGGGAATCCAGAAAAACAATCTGACATCTTCCGTCACGACCATGAATCCGCTCTGTACAACAAGCATTACTGCCATGATCACACCTGTCTTTATTTTTGAAAATCTCTTTTTAAATGGCAGGATAAATATCATGCATGCAAGCCACTCTGCAATTGCCGAGTAAAGCCTCGGGATATCCGGCATCAAATGATCAATCATTTTATCACCTCTCCCCAATATCTTGTCAAAGCTTCCATAAATTCCTTTTTACGTGCACGGCTCAACACCAGCTCTTCGCCTTTTACCACCGCACAGTTGTCCTGAATCCGGTCTACATGCTGCAGATTGATCAGATATCCTTTATTTCCTCTGCAGAAATTCATCCCTGAAAGCTTTTCATCCATCTCTTTCATTTTCCCTGTGGTTTCATAATCCCCAAGGATCGTATGAAGGATCAACGTATGTCCCTGACTTTCAATATAGTAAATATTTGCGATATTAATACGCACCATACCGCCTTTTATATTTACCATAATCACCTTTGCCTCTCGCTTTTTCATACGTTCGATCGCGCGATTCAATCTCTGGGAGAACGCAAAATAAGAAACTGGTTTCAACACATAATCCAACGCGTCTACCGCATAACCTCTAATTGCATACTGTGCCATGTTTGTAATAAAGATGATTACAACTTCACTGTCCATTTTACGGATTTCTTCCGCAGCGGACATTCCATCCATGAATTTCATCTCGACATCCATAAGGATAATGTCGAACTGAGATTTGTATTTATTGACAATCTGATCTCCATCGGAATAAATGGTTATCTCGAACGCTTCTTGATTCTCTGTCTCGTATTGATGCAGAAATTCTTCCAGCTGTTTTGCATACATTGCTTCGTCTTCTACAATCGCAATTTTGATCATCGGAATCCTCCTCCTGGTATATTTTCTGTCGTCTTATGTTCTATCTTATAATAAAGGAATTTTTATTCTGCCACAAGTCATATAATGAGTTTTACCTGTTGCTGGCTCTGAGCAATCACTATTTTAGCAAAAGGAAAACAGGATTGGCCTGTTTCTATCTGTCCAATCCTGTCTTTCATTTAATATATTACGCTTCTGCGTTATCTACAATTTTTCTTTCTTTCTGAAACGCACGATCACGATCGCATCTGCTACAATTAAGAGAACTGCCAGAATTACGTCTACTGTTACGAAAAGTTTTGTCATATTGCTCATACCTGCAGCCGGGTTACCATCTGCATAGTATCCGCTGTTTGCTACAGTGTAGAGAATGTTCTTACATGCCTGTCTCATTGCGAGTACTGCTGTTGCACTCTCATCTGTAAGCTTGTTAGACTCAGCACTGTTGAATCCAAGCATCAGGTCATTCCCGTTTCTGATACAGTGATCTGTGATCATATATCCATAAGAACCGTCGTAATCTGTCTCTACCATTCCAACGAATCCCCATTCTCCACGGAGAACGTTATTCAGAAGTCCGTTATTTGCACAGCTTGGAACTGTACCAATCCAGTTAAAGGATGACATTGCTGCTATTGCATTTCCTTCAAATCCTTTCACTGCAAGTTCGAATGCTTTCAGGTATCCTTCACGGATTGTCTGCTCAGAAGCAAATGTCAGAAGGAAGGAACAACGATTTGTTTCCTGATCATTTAATGCAAAATGTTTGATATAAGGATATACACCTTTCACTGCAGCTCCATTCATCTCATTCGCTGCCATGTATCCGGATAATACGCCGTCTTCTGAATAGTACTCGAAGTTACGTCCTGCAAATGCAGATCTGTGGATATTCATTGCCGGTCCATACCATCCGAAGTTATCTGCGTCAACATATTCCTGACCCATAGAATCTCCGACTTCTTTTGCCAGATCTTTATTCCATGTCTGAGCGATCAGTACTTCTGACGGATAAGCTGTTCCGTATGTCTTTGTAATAAAGTTATTCAGTCCTGCCGGTCCGTCACAATCAGATGTTGCAATCTTTCCTACAGACTGGATTTCTGCTGTCTGCCATCCACCTACATTGATAAGTGTTGACATATCCTCGAAGCTTAACTGATCTAACAGTTTATCCCAATCTTCGTCATCATATGATTTTCCTGTAAGGTCTGCAAGCTGAAGTCCGTTATCCTGCTCCATCTTCGGCATCTCGTCGGAATCATCATTGTATTTTGTACCGTCATAGATTCCAAATACGTTTTCTTCTACTGCTTTTCTTGTCTCGTCGCTCATTACATAAGCATCTTCACTTAACTTTCCACAAGCAGATTCATAATTTGCAAATCCGTTTGCTCTTGAAAGCTGTTCGAAATCACCACGTGAGTAATCTTCAAACTGGTTTGTTGCTACAGTTTCGTCGGAAGAACGTCCGTCTTTACTGTAGTCAATATCACTGTCTACTGTAAATTTCTCTTCTGCTACAACAGTATGTGAATCGGAACGAAGAGAGATTGTGTATTCTCCGGCCTCTAAGATATATCCACCACCGGAAATCTTGATTCCTTCAGAATCATAGGATGCCATATCCTCTTTGTTAATAGTGATTGATTTTGTCTCTGCTGCTCCCGGATCAAGAGTTTCTGTTTTCTCAAATGCGATCAGGTTTGCAGATGCTTTTTCAATCCCACCGTTTGTGTATGGTGCTGTGTAATAAAGTTCGATAACATCTTTACCTGCAACATCACCTGTGTTTTTCACTGTCACATCAAATGTTACTGTATCACCGTTATCTTTGAAATTCTCAATTGTCTTATCAAATGTTGTATAGCTCAGACCATATCCAAATGGATACTGTACTGTATCTTCATACTGGATCAGTCCTTCTTCTGCTGCTGTCTCATAGAATTTATAACCTACATAGATTCCTTCTGCATAGTTTACAAATCCCATACTTCCTTCGTAAGCTGCATCATTTTTGGCAATCTGATTTTTCAGGTCATCTACATTTGTGTAAGCATTCAGACCGATGTTGTTGTAGTACGGTGTCTGCTGAAGATCTTTTACAAATGTATCTACTGTCTTTCCTGATGGATTCACAGATCCGTTGATAATCTCTCCAAGTGCCTCGAATCCTGTTGCTCCTGCTCCCGGTGCATAGATAACAGCACCGATCTGCTCATACTTATCAACCCAGTCAAGTTCCATCGCATTGTTTGCATTTACAACCACGATAACATTTTCAAACTGAGAGCAGACTGTATCTAACATATCTTCTTCTGTGTTAGACAGTTCAAGATAGCTTTCGCCTTCATCAAAGTCATCGTAATCACCGTTGTTTGTGTAACTTCCTTTTACATATCCGTAATTTTCCGGTGTGACTGACACCGTTTCTGCCAGCTTCTTGTAGCTTCCGTCGATCACTGATTTCATATCTGTCGGAAGGTCTGCACCTTCTCCACCGGAACGTCCGATTACTACAACAGCTGTATCAGAGAATTCTTTTGCTTCGTTCATGAGGCTGTCTGTGTAATACTCTTTTGTTGGTTCCGGTAATGTCCAGTCCTGCTCTGCCATAGCGATTGTCGGACGATCTTCTCTGTAATCTGTATACATCTTTGTCAGAGATTCATTTGTCTCATATCCTGCATCTTTTAAAGACTGTAAGATACTGATCGCTGTGGAAGAATCAGAAGATCCTGATCCCGTTCCGCCATATAACGGATTTGTTGAATCCCAGCCAAATACATTCAGTTTCTTTGTATCAGAAGCAAGTGGTAAGATTCCTTTATTTTTCAGAAGAACCATTCCTTCTTCTCCAACTTTCTGAATTGTCTTACGACTCTGCTCTGTTGTTTCTTTTGAAAGCTCTACTTTCTTTGCATTCAAAATACTTGATACGTTGTTGTACATCGGACCATAGCAGATTACATTTACGAGTACTGCTACGATAGCCACAAATGCGATTCCTGCCTGCCAGCGAATCACGTGACGAACTCCCTTTTTCGCTTTGTGCGCTGCGATCATTACTACGATCATTGCGACTAATGCAATAAAAATAGCAATAATATAACCACTCAGTCGTTCAATATATGACGTCAGGTCTGCAACACTTACTCCCAGACTAGTGAATATCGGGGACAATAAGTTTACTAAAAAGTTTGTCATAATGTTTCCTCCCTTTTGTTGATGGGCTTATGTTAGCATACATTTTTTCTCTCATGCCTTTTTTCGCATAAATGGTTCATTTTTTTCATAACCTGCAATTCCATTTGGCATATTTAACAATTTGTATACCTCGTTTTTGTCTATATTGCCTATCCTCTGTTGATTGCAGCTTTGATCAGATGTGCTGTTCCTTTGATACGATGTCCGTTCGCCATCTCTGTCAATGCCTCTGCCATTTTCATCGTCACAATACCGCCTGTCATTTTTGCATACCCGCGGATTGGCATATTATAGTTGAATAAGACGTTCAGGTTCGGCTTTCCCTTCCAATCGCTGATCTTCAAAAGTAATTTCAGGATTGCACAGAGCAGTTTTCCTAGAATTCCTTTTCCGTAATACAACTGACAAACTGCATCGTTCATTTGGATCTCACCGCTCCAGCTTCCATCCGGAATCTCTCTTCCATACAGAATACGGAATTTTTCGTCTGAAATGTCTTTAATCTTGCCGTTGAAATATTCCGGCAGTTCTTCTTTCTTATATCCGCCGTTTTCAACAGTTCCTTTTACGTCTAAAGTGCCTTCCAGCACCATCTGCTGCGCATTTTCACCGATCATGATCTGATAAGTACCGCTTTCAATCTCCCAGCTGTCTGTTCTTGTATCATAAAAACGGAAGGTCTTATCATCGAATCCGATTCTTACTTCCTTTTCTTCTCCCGGCTGAAGCTCTACTCTTACGAAACCTTTCAGCTCGCGAACCGGTCGAAAGACAGTCTCGGAAGATTTTCCAACATACAGCTGTGCGATCTCAGTTCCTGACACATTGCCTGTATTCTTAATTGTAAATGTCACACCTTCTGTATCTATTTTCAAATCTTTATATTCAAAGGTTGTATAGCTCAATCCGTAACCAAATGGGAAACGCGTTGATTTTCCAACAGTTGTGTAATAACGGTATCCGACATAAAGAGACTCTCTGTACTCACTGCTTCTTTCTTTACTTGGATAATATGCATACGCCGGCGTATCCTCATAATAGATTGGGTAAGTCTCATTTAACTTACCGGATGGATTCACCTTTCCTGTCAGAATGTTCAACATTGCTGACGCGCCTGCCTGTCCGCCAAGATAACCATGCACGATCCCTTTCACATATGGGTACCATGGCATCTCAATCGCTGATCCGGCTGAAAGAACTACGATTATATTTTTATTTACTGTTGTAAGTTCATTAAGTAATGTCTCCTGTGCTGCCGGCATGGACATATGTGTACGGTCAAGCCCTTCGGACTCACTGATTTCATCAAGTCCTCCAAAGAAAAGAACGATATCGGCCTTCTTTGCAAGCTCTACTGCGGCCTTTGTCAGCTTCTGATTCGGTTTTCTATTGCGAATATATCCCTGCTCATATGCAATAACATCCAGATCTGTGGATCCGATCACATCAAGGATTGCTTCCGGCTGTTTTGCCGGGTTTACAAGTGATGATCCTGCGCCCTGATATCTTGGGGTCTTTGCGAAATCACCGATCACCGCAACTTTTGTTCCAGGTTTCAACGGAAGGATCTGTTCTTCATTTTTAAGAAGAACAATGCTTTCCTCTGCCGCTTTTCTTGCCAGGTTATGATGCGCTTCCACATCAAATGTTTTTCCCTTTGCGTCTTCTGTTGCCTGATGTGTTGAGAAAATCACATTTAAAAGTTCATCCAGTCTCTGATCCAATACTGATTCATCAAGATCACCGTTCTCAACTGCATGAATAATATCATACATACCTGATTTTCCTGTTCCCGGCATCTCAAGATGGCTTCCATTCTTCACGCCAAGTGCATGGTCGTTACTTCCGCCCCAGTCAGATACAACAAAACCATCAAAGCCCCACTCATCTACCAGAATTTCCTGCAGCATATGACTGTTTTCATTTGCATAGACTCCATTTACTTCATTATAGGAAGACATGATGGACTTTGATTTACCTTCCTTGATTGCAATTTCGAATCCTGTTGTATAAATCTCACGGAACGTTCTTTCGTCTACGACAGAATCGTTCGCCATACGGCGCAACTCCTGACTGTTTGCTGCAAAATGTTTCGGGCAGGCTGCAATTCCCTTACTTTGGATTCCACGGACATATGCCGCTGCCATCTTTCCTGCATGATACGGATCCTCTGAAAAATACTCAAAGTTTCTTCCACACAACGGACTTCTTTTGATATTCAGTCCAGGTCCGAGGATTACATTGACGCCCATTGTCACTGCCTCTTCTGCAAGTGCTTCTCCAATTTCTTCTCCAAGTGCTTCGTCCCAGCTGTTTGCCACTCCTGCCGCTGTCGGAAAACACGTCGCCGGAAGACTGGCATTCAATCCCAAATGGTCTCCTGCTCCTGCCTGTCTTCTCAGCCCATGCGGTCCATCGGACATTGCCATAGACGGAATCCCATATTTTTCAAAATCAACTGTCTCCCATGTGTTCTTTCCTGACATCATAACTGCTTTCTCTGCCAGTGTCATTTTTCTGATCAACTTTTCATATTTCAGACTCATTTTGAAACCTACCTTTTACTCTATAATATGATAACTATTATTTGGTTACTTTCACAGTACCTGTGATTTTTTGCATTTTGTATATCACAAGTATCTTTTTAATGAAATTATCATAACACAAAAAGCAGACCGTTAAGGTCTGCTTTCATAAATGGTCGTTTTTTCTACATGAACTGTTCTGATTAGATTGCAAGCAGGTTCTTGATTGCTTCCATATAAACATGAACTGCTTCTTCAACCTCTGACACGAGTGTATACTCGTCTGCACCGTGAATGCGGTAATCTACGCCTGGTTTCTCCGGTCCGAATGCGATGATGTTCTTTAAGGACTTCGCATAAGTTCCACCACCGATTACTAACGGTTTGTTCTCTGTATCTCCTGTTACATCTGTATAAGCTTTGTACAGTGCCTCTACAAGTGGAGACTCTTTCGGGAAGAACAATGGTTTTGTAGTTGTGTGGATCTCAATGCGTCCGTTCTCGTCTTCAAGCTTTCCTTCGCACATCTTAACCATATCTTCTACAGAGTATGTTACCGGGAATCTGATATCGATCGTAGCGGAGATCACACCGTCTTCTGTCTTAACGATTCCGTTACAGAATGTAAGCTCTCCAAACTCATCTGCACATTTCAGACCGATTCCTGATCCGTCACACGCTGTACCAATGTGTGAGTTATAGAATTCTACGAAATCATCTTCAAATCCGGCTTTTGCAAGACAATCAAAGATAACACCTGCAGCGTTAACTCCAAATGCCGGTGTACTTGCATGTGCAGATACTCCCTTTGCATAAATACTGATCTTTCCGTCTTCTTCTGTTACTTTGTATTCCTGAAGCTTTGTCTCTGCGAAAGCAGCTTCCAGTCTGTCTTTCAGTCCTTCTTCTGCCGGAATCTCTGCTGTACATGCATCACATACGGCATTGAATACAAATCCACCATTGATAGAAATAATCTTTGTATTCTTAGAAGTTGCCAGCATGCCAAGCATACCTTTCTCTCCGTGAATACATGGGTAACTTGCATCCGGTGTAAATCCACAAGATAACTCTTCTGCCACTTCATTATAATGCTCCATACATCTGGAACCATTTTCCTCATTACATCCCATGATCAGACGAACTCTCTTGTTAAGCTTCACACCTGAATCACGAAGAAGCTTCATCGCATAAAGTGCTTCCATAACAGGTCCTTTATCATCTGTTGTTCCACGTCCGTAAACGTAATCTCCTTCTCTTGTCAGCTTGAATGGATCATATGTCCAGTCACCGCCTGCCGGTACGATATCCAGATGTCCTGCGATACCAACGATCTCTTCGCCTTCTCCCATCTCTGCATATCCACAGTAGTTATCCAGGTTCACTGTCTTGAATCCGAGTTCATCTGCAATCTGCAGTGCTTCGTGAAGAACCTTTGCCGGTCCCTCTCCAAATGGCATTCCTTCTGCCGGTGTTCCAAGCTGTGAATCTATCGCTACAAGTCTTTCCATATTACTTAACAATTCTTCTGTTGTTGCATGAATCTTTTCTTTAATATCCATTATTTTCACCTTTCCTTTTTTACGTTACTGTTCACACGATGTGCGACCAGCAACGCATCTCGCCATTTTAAATCGCCTTTGGCGATGGGGCGAGATGCATTCAAGCCAAAACATGCATCCTCCGTGTCAATCAGCGGAGTGATTGACACGGGAGTGAACAGTAACTTTTTTACTGCCTTCTATCATATGATGTAACCGGATTGCTCCATTGCTATGCAATTCCCGCAATCCTCGAACATCATCATATCATGTATCGTGAAAAATTTCCAGTCTTCCCTTAAAGAAATTGTCGACATTTTGTCTATAATCTAGGTTAAACATTTCTTCAGTTTTAAATTATATTCTCTTAATAAATTTTACTTTTCTTTAGCTTTCGTGACACGAGGTGTTCATAATTCTTCCGTATAATAACATCATCAAGTTGATACAGATGAATGCTAAAGTATCATAAATAAAAGAAGACGGTGATTGTATTAGCGACAGATCTTTTATGATTGCCGGACTTCGACCAAAAATTACGAATAGTTTATATAGATAATGGCCCGGTGCAGTGCACCGGGCCACGTTTTTGTTATTATATTTTCTTAACCTCTTTTTCCATTTTTCAGATCTTCCACGATTTCATTGTAACGTTTTTTATTCAAACGATAGAAGAACAGAACAACTGCTGTGACAATCCACAAAATTCCTGGAATTGTTGAAAATGCATGTTTCATAACTGCAATTACTTCCGGATTCTGTACCTGATTTGCCACATATCCGTATTTACCAAGCAGAGCTGCAAGGAATGCAGTTCCTATAGCCATTCCGATTTTATTTCCAAGAGAAACAAATGCATACTGGAATCCATCATTTCTAAGTCCTGTTTTCCACTCGCCGTATTCCACACAATCCGGAATGATCGCATAGATTGCAGTGTTAAATCCTGAAAAGAAGAACTGTGTAATACCTGCCAATGCATAGAATACAATTGGAGATTCTTTTACGTTAAAGAAGAACATTGCAAGCATAGCGATTCCTGTAAGTAATGCAAAAACAGATGCTGTTCTTCCTTTATTATTCAACTTGCGGAATACCGGCTGAAAGCAAGCTGCACCGATAATTGAAGGAATAATAATACACATGGAATATGTTGTATAATAGGAAGCATCTCCTTCTACATAAGTGAAATAATATAAAATATCTGCATTTCTTCCATATAATGTGAATCCAAACAGCACCTGTCCAACTAATGCAAGCAGATATGGTCTATTCTGCATAACGGCCTTCAGCTGTACTTTAATGGAGATTTTTTCTTTCTCCGGAATTGTCACCTGCTCTTTTGTCTTTGCAAAACAGAAGAAATGACATGCAGCAAAGATGCATCCGTAAATAATTGCAACAAACAGATAACCGTTCTTTACACTGTTGCTTCCAAGCCTACTGATCAGTGGCACTGTTACGATATTGATGATTCCGATTGCGATCATTGCCGCTACAGAACGAGATGTATTGATCTTGGCACGCTCATCAATATCCTGTGTCATAGCACCGCAAAGTGTTCCATATGGAATGTTTACACAGGTGTATCCTAAGACGAGAAGACAGTATGTAATTACCATGTAAACTATTTTCGATGTATTTGACCAATCTGGGTGTGCCCAGAAAGAAAGGATCAAAAGCACTGATGTGATCGGTGCTGCCACCAACAGCCATGGACGGTATCTTCCCCATCTTGTGTTTGTTTTATCTGTTAATCCACCTACGATCGGATCATTGATCGCATCCCAGAATCTTGAGAAAAGCATCAATGCTGATACTGCCGCCATACTGATTCCAAATACATCTGTATAGAAAATCATTAAAAAGTTACTGACAAACATCCAGCTAAAGTTACATCCTACATCTCCGAAACCATATGCAATCTTGCTGATCAGAGGCACTTTTCCATTATTGCTCTCGTTTTCCATTAATACCTCCTTGCCAGAGTTTCTGATAAAACTCTCTTCTCTCTTGATTCGATCACCTATTTCTCCTGCACATTGATGATTACTTTCATCGTTGTCTCGCGGTTATCATCAATATACTGATATGCTTTCAGATAATCTTTGAATGCAAATGTCTTAGAAATCAATGGTCTTAAATGAACTTTTCCTTCGTTTACAAGTTCTATACCATCTACATAATCATCATGACGATACATCATTGTGCTCTTGATATCCAGTTCGTGATCATTTGCAACTGCAAGATCTACTGTTGCCATTCCTGCAAATACGGCAACAAGAACGATGATACTTCCTTTTCTTGCATATTTAATTGCCTGTCCCATTGTGATATTATTTCCTGCGCAATCATAGATCACATCTGCCTTGTCAGGACCAAAGGCTTCAACCATTGCCTCGCCAAAGTCCTTCTCCATAGTATTAACGCATACATCGATACCACATTCTTTTGCCTTATCCAGACGAAGGTCGCTGACATCTGTGATCATTACCTTTGCGGCACCCATTCCTTTTGCTGCCTGTGCAACCAGGTTACCGATCGGTCCTGCACCAAGAACTGCAATATTCAATCCCTTTACATCTCCTACCTGCTTCACTCCATGCACTGCAACTGCCAGAGGCTCGATCATGGCACCTTCTTCATAAGACATATCTTCCGGAATCGGTGTTACTTTAGAGGCATCTACTGCAAAATATTCTGAAGCTGTTCCTGTTGTCTGGAATCCCATAACCTTAAGTTCCTCACAAAGGTTATATTTTCCATGGCGGCACGGATAACACTGTCCGCAGTAAACCTGTGGCTCGATCGTAACTTTCTGTCCTTCATGAAATTCTGTAACATCTTTTCCGACCTTGGCAATCTCACCGGACACCTCATGTCCCTGAGTCACCGGGTATTTTGTAAATGGATGTTTTCCATGATATACGTGAATATCAGATCCACAGATTCCAATATTCATAATCTTAACCAGTACCTGATCATCTTTCACTTCCGGAACCGGTACCTCTCTGAAAATAATTTCTCCCGGGTTTGTCATTACCTGCTGTAACATAATGTTTTCCTCCTTTATTGAATATCTTTTATTAAATATTTTATTAAAGTAATTACATTATTGTTCAGGAAATGTATTTTGTCAATATGTTATTGTTCAATTCTGCCTATTGCACAAGATTCCGCTATAATTTTTATGCAGTTTGCGCAAAAAAAGTCCAGGGAAGAAACATGTATTAAAAATGTTTCTTCTCTGGATTTTCTAACTTTCCATCATTCTGATCGTTATAATGTTTTAATAAAAGCCTGTAAATAATGTTTTGCCACACCGACTGCCGAGGCTTCTCTCTTATATGAACAAACTTTCAGGTATCTCGCATCATGCTCAAATCCATTATATTCCATTACTTTTTTCCCTAAGGTTATCATATGATCTGCAAGATATCCCCCTACTTCTCCTCCAAGAATAATATCCATATCATATGCCATTCTCAGATTTGAAATAAGAATTGCCAGATTATTAAGATACTCTTTCCAAACCTTCACAGCCTGTCCGTCCTGCTCTTCCACCTTCTTCATAAACTGTTCCAGTGTCTCTTTGGTATCATCTGTCAGCACGCTCGCCGCACAGTAAGCATCCGCACAGCCTTGTTTTCCGCAATAACATTTCTTTCCGCCCGGAACAAGGATCATATGTCCAAATTCTCCGGCTTTCTGATTCGCTCCCGGAATCAATTTCCCGTCAATGCAAAATGCTCCTCCGAGTGTGTTATTCAATGAAAGATACAATGCATTTCTATAGTTATTTAAATCCTCTGCCATCATTGCCGCATTGGCATCATTTTCAAAATAAACCGGAAGTGAAAAGACCTGTTCCAAAAAGCTTAAACTATAATTCTCCAATTGGAGCGCATGAGATTTGATCAGCATTCGTTCTTTCGAATTAATAATTCCCGGAAGTGAAATCCCGATTCCCAAGATTCGTTCTCTGTGTTCTACATCTGAAAGAAATCTTTCCAATGCTTCGCTCAATTGTAAGTAGTAAGCGGCCTCTGTTGAAAATTCTAAGCGGATCCTTTCATATTTCTCTATCTCGTAGCTCAAATTCACAAGTACAAATCCTGCATGCTTCGCAGTGATCCTTATCCCAACCGCATAACGGTACGCTGGATTAATACTGATTCGTTTTGCTTTTCGCCCGCCTGTAGATTCATATTCTCCGGTTTCAACCGCAATTCCATTAGCCAAGAGCTCATTCACATTCGACAATACAGTCGGCATACTAAGATTGAGATCCTTCGACAATTCCACTTTAGATGTTGCTTCGTGATTTATAATATAGTTTACTATTTTTGATTTTGTGATATTCCTCTTTTCCGCTCCAGCCATATCCAAAGCTCCTTTTATAAATTATTTTATAAAAGTATCTTATCCCTTCTTTGCCGGTTTGTAAAGGTTACAAATCCATTTTATTCTTCTACTTCCACCGGATTTGTCACGCTGACCTTGTGATCATACCATGTTCCCTTTTTTCCGATCAATGCAAGATCAAATTCTTTGTCCAGTGCCGGAACCGGAACGTCGAATCCATAGACCTCATCAGATGTTCCATCGCTGTAATTAATAGTATCTGTTGTAGGCTGAAGCAGTTCTGCGCCGTCCTTCTGTGCATCCTCGGCAGTTCCTTCGAACAGATTGACAATATTTTTAGACACCAGACTGATATGAATTGTCATTTTCCCATCCTCTACTGTCAGTGTTCCTTTTCCATCCATTGCTTCATTCACATGGAACATAGAGCTGTCTGTTTGGAACTCTGCTGTATATGTTCCGTCTTCCAGTGCTGCCTGTTCATCTTCTGCCTTATCTGCAGAATCCTCTTTTGTATCCGCCTGTTCTGTTTGTGCTTTTCCACTGTCTTTCGTCTCTGTGCTATTTCCACATCCCGTAAATACAGATGCGATCATAGAAACAGAAATTAATACCATTAATAACTTCTTTTTCATCTAAATACTTCCTTTCATTGATTCAAAAAAGGTCATGCAATTCCTTTTTCTCTGAACAAGCATGACCTTCTCAATATCTTCTTACAAATTACTCTGCATCAATTGCAGCCTGTGTATGTGCTACATACAGCTGCTGGATTGCCTGGATCTCTCCTAAACCTGCAATCTGAGTATCAATGCTGTCAAATGCTCCTGATGCCTCAAACTGGCTCTTCCAGGAATCATCGTCATCTCCGGCCATATCGTTGTTCGCATGGTCTCCTGCAACAACCATCAGCGGACGAAGGATTACTTTCTTATATCCTGCTTCTTTCAGTTTCTCGATCACTGCCTCGCAGGATGTATCTTCCGGCTCACCCTCTACAGTTCCGATAAATACATTGTCATATCCAAGCTGTTCCATCTGTGTCTGCATCTGAGAATAACTTACCTTTGCAGTATGAGATGTACCATGTCCCATGAATACAAATGCTGTTCCGTCTTCTTTTACTGCATCCAGACTGTCAAATCCTGCATCTTTAACAGCCTCTGCTGTGATTGCTTCCGCTACTGCTGCCTTGTCTGCATTGATAACAGTTGCATCAGCTCCAACCTCTCCGAGAAGTGGCTCTGCAATCTTAACAGATTCAAACTTATCTTTATATCCCTCTAATGCTGCTGTAAGTTCATCATATTCTGCTCCATGCATCAGATGTGTCGGCTGTACAACAAGGTTCTTCACTCCATTGTCTACAGCTCTCTGCAATGCCTGATCCACATTGTCGATCTTCTCGCCATCACGGGCCTGTACGTGATTGATGATGATCTGTGCTGTAAATGCTCTTCTTACAGACCAGTCCGGATAAGCTGCCTGAACTGCCTTCTCAATACCACCGATATCTGTCGCACGGCTGTCATTGAAGGATGTTCCAAAACTTACTACAAGGATTTCATTTTCACCGATCTCATCAGCATTGAGCGGATCATCCTTGGATGCATCTCCTGTATCTCTTCCGAAATAATCCGGATCCGCATTCTCTCCCTCAACGAGTTCTTTCTGTGCATCTGTCAATGCATCCCATGCTTCTTTCGCTGCTGTACACTGCTCATCTGTCTTGTCTGTTCTTTCCTGAACATAAATGTCATCAATCAGCTTCGCAACTTTATCTGCTGCTTCCTGATCACTGTCCTGTTTTGACTCTGTCTTTGTTGTGTCAGTGTTGTTGTCGCCCTTTGATCCACATCCTGCAATCATGGACACACTAAGTGTTGCTGCCAGTAAAACCATTAATACTTTCTTTTTCATTGTCATCCTCCTGATTTCTTGTTCTCAGAAATGAAAACACCCTCGAATCAAACGAGGGTACGCAAAGAAAAACCGGTGATTATTTACAACCTATCTGTAAATAATTACTGCAGTCTAAATCATTTCCTTTCGTACGGCCAATTCCTCGTGGCATGAACTCTTCATTCCTGTACTGCGAAAGGCAGGTCTCCCGGCTGATCGTTCAAACGCTTCTGCTTCACCTTCCCGGTCTCCCAGTGGTCTCAAAACAAAAGCTCACGAAATACGGTGACGAGTTCGTACAGGATTCTCACCTGTTTCCCTTTTCACCAGTCCAAATTTCCCATGTCGTTCCTCTGAGCATTCATAATCAGGACGCCATCCTCCATCTGACTGACACCTCACGCATCTGTATTAAATTATATGTTACAACGGGGTCATTCTATCACACTTACATAAATGCGTCAAGAAATGTTATAAATTGGAGGATTTGGCCTCATTTCCGACTTTGATTTCCTCAGCAAAAATGATACAATATCCCTCAGAGACAAAATTTGTAACTAGGGTGGTTTATTATTATGAAAGAATCTAATAGACAAGCATTTCGTCGTGGTTTTCGCGATGGAATTCCGATTGGACTTGGATATCTTGCGGTCTCCTTTTCAATCGGTATCGCTGCAAGAAATATCGGCCTGAATGCATTTCAGGGATTCCTTATGAGTCTGTTAAATAATGCATCTGCCGGAGAGTATGCCGGACTGACTGTAATTGCTGCAAACTCTCCTTATATTGAGGTCGCAATTGTCACATTGATCACGAATGCACGTTATCTTCTGATGAGCTGTGCCATGAGTCAGCGTTTAAGTCCCGACCTTTCGTTAGGACACCGTCTGCTGATGAGTTATGATATCACAGACGAACTTTTTCACCCCTATCTTTAACGCACATTTTTAATAAAAAGAAAGCCTATGAACGTACAAATAGAAGAAAGCTGGAAACAACATCTGGCACCCGAATTTGAAAAAGATTACTTTATCAGACTCACTGAGTTTGTAAGAAGCGAATACCAGACTGCCACTATTTACCCACCGGGCAGATTTATATTCAACGCCTTCAATCTGTGCCCGTTTGACAAAGTGAAAGTCGTCATTATCGGCCAAGATCCCTACCATGGTCCCGGTCAGGCGCACGGACTCTGCTTCTCTGTTAATGACGGAGTACCTTTTCCTCCTTCCCTACAAAATATTTTCAAAGAAATACAAAGCGATTTGGGTGCTCCCATCCCTACTTCAGGCAACCTGACCCGCTGGGCGAATCAAGGAGTTTTATTACTCAATGCCACACTGACGGTCCGTGCCCATCAGGCAGGCTCTCATCAACGACGGGGCTGGGAGGAATTTACAGATGCCGCCATCCGTGTACTGGCAGAACAACGTGAAAATATTGTATTCATCTTATGGGGATCTTATGCACAGAAAAAAGGCGCCTTCATAGACCGCAACAAGCACCTGGTACTGGCTTCCGCACACCCGTCCCCCCTGTCAGCCTATAACGGTTTCTTTGGCAACAAGCACTTCAGCCGTACCAACGAATACTTGCAAGCGCACGGGCAAACACCTATTGAGTGGTAGACATAAATAAAAAACAGAATAAAAAATACAGCACAGGAAATTGTATCTGAAACCATTTCTCATTTTTTATTCCAACTTCTTCCTAGTACCAATTTCACCGCACTACCCGTATTGCTTCGCTGATCCCATTTCAAAGCATCGGTCAGCATACTGGAGTTATGCACGAATACTGAAGTTATAGGAAGTAAAGGGACCGAATACCAAGCCACAGCTCATATTGAAACAGTGCAGGTCACGGCTGATATTGACCGTTGTCATTGACATCTCTTTCGTATTAAAATCATACCCCGAAGAATAATTCACATTCCAGCGGCTACCCAACTTCACATTACCGGAAACATTCAATGAATGAGTCACCGAATAAGGATATCTCATCGTCTTGATATTAATCTGCTTGCTTCTGTCCTCACGAATACTATAACTATAACTCAAGCTCAATGACCATGGCATCTTGAAAGCCATATAGCCATCCGGATCTATAGCCGCCTTCTCTGTCTTTCTCAAACCGGAGTTATCTTCTTCCTCCGTGTTTTCATTGCCATCATCACTGTACTCATCCAGATTTTCATTCTTCTTGTCTTTATCCCCCTTACTGTCCTTTTCATCTTTCGGCCCAAACCACTTTTTCCACGAATCATTATTCAATGTATACGAGAAAGAACCGCTATACCCCTGAAAACGACCAAAACGTCCGTATGACCATTCTGTACGGTTACCTTCCACTACCTTGCCGTCTTTATCAAACTCATAAGCATACGTAGCAAACTGGGCGTTCATATTAAAAGTATAACTCTTGGTCAGTTTCAAGCGCAGATTCATACTCAAATTTCCCCAAGGTTTCTCTTTAGCCGCCGCATTATAGGAAATACTGGCTCCCAACTGGTCAATCAAGCTGATTTTCTTCACTCCGGTAGTATCCGCATCGGATTTCACTTTCATTTCCACATTATTATCTATAGAGAAAGTGAAATTCTCGGATTTACCACTGGGCGAGAAAGAGTAAGGCAAACCTTCATATGGATTATAAGTCTGAGTACGTACTTCTCCATCCGTATCAGTATAAGTATACGTTCCCACATATCCATACCTAGACGTACTGAAGTCCGGCGCATAACTCATGCTCACCGAAGGAGTAAAGACGTGACGGATCATTTCAATCTTGTCGCCAAACAATTTCTTCCACGGTTTGTAGAAACCATACATCTTGGTATTCACCTGCAAGCTCAAATCATAGTTATACACACGGTTGAAACCATTGATTGTATCTCTCCGCACATTATTAGGTGCCGACGGATCATAACTCTGCTCCACCTTGCGCATATACCAGCGCTCGGTATAGTTGAAAGAAGGCACAACGTTGATATATTTAAACAAAGTGAATGTAGCGCTGATAGGAATCTTATGCTGCATACCATTAGTCCATTTATTCAAACCCTGCTTCAGAATCAGATTATCCTTGGTATTAATCGAGTTCGTCATCTGGCCGGTATATTGGAGTGAGATTTTCTCATACCAACGTTCATCACCTACCGCTTTCTTACGCTTGAACGGATAAATACGGTTCAATGAAATATTCAAATCCGGCAACGTCACACTGATAGAAGAGTCACGCGTATTCTGAGAGATATTGAATGTACTGGACAGATTCAATCCTATTTCGGGGAAATTGCGCGAATAACTCACACTAGACGTCTTGGTGTTATTTGAATACTGCTGCGGGTTGTACAAACTACTCAGGTTACGCTGGTCATAACTACTGGTCGCAAAGTTCACATTCGCCGAAAAAGAGCTGTTAGGGTTAGCCTTGGCATCCTGTCTGTGACTCCATGCAATTCTGAAATCTTTTGTAACCATATAGTCCGGCATATTCTTCTCACCGGTTTTCGTTACCAGATAACTGGCATTGAAATTACCGCTATATTTATATCTCTTGTTATAATTAGACTGCACGGACAGTCCCCATGAACCTTTCGTAAAGATCTCACCCAACACTTTCAAATCCATACGGTCACTGATGGCGAAATAATATCCCCCATCACGCAAATAAAAACCACGATTCATTTCATCACCGTATGTAGGCATAATGAATCCTGACGAATAACTGCTGTTAAACGGAAAAAATCCGAAAGGAATGGCGATAGGCAACGGCACATCCTCCACCACCAGCTGGGCAGGACCGAAAACCACATTTTTCTTAGGACGCACTTTCGCCATGGAAAGTTTCAGATAGAAGTGAGGATGTTCGTGATTATCACACGTAGTATATCGTCCGTGACGCAAATAAAGTTCATCATTAGCACCTTTCTTCGACTCCTCACTGGTAACGTATCCTTCCCCCTGCTGAGTAACGATATTATTAATGAACCCCTTCTTCGACTTGAAGTTATAACGCATGATTTTTGACTCATACGGAGTCTCGCCATCCTTAAAGACAGGAGTACCTTTTTCCACGCCAGCCGAGTCGGGAACACCACGGGCATACACCGTACTGCTATCCATGTTCATTGTAATCACGGCAGAGGTCAACTCTATTTTCTCATAGTTCACCTTACCGTCACCATACAGATGGGCATATCCGCCCTCAGTGAATACGATAGAGTCATTTGCTTCATAAATAACAGGCGCATCCAACGGCTGTTTCTTTTTAGGTGCAACCGTATCGATAGACAACGTATCTACCAAAGCACTATCTACTTTCAGGGAATCATTACCGGATGCAGAATTCCGCTTTCTGCGTTGAGCACCTGTACTTAAAGAAAGTGACAGGCATGCAAATAGTAGTAGGAATGTTATAAATCTATGTCGTTTTAGTGGCGTCATTCACAAATCATTTACGCTTTTGAGGGGCAAAATTAAGCATTATCCGCCAATAATGAACTATTTAGCGGATATTTAATTTATTTTTAAGGCTTACAAGAAACATTCGCACCAATGGTTAAAACGGATTATCCCATCTTCCCCATAACGTGAAATACTCTTTAACGCCTTCTCCACGCTCTTTTCCCTATCCAGATGCGTCTTTGAGAAAAACTTGTCGGCAAAGCAAATAACCTGTTCTTCCAGCGAAACCGGAACCATATTCCGATGAGGAACAGGCAACTGCTGGTCAATAATACTTTGCAAAGACATACCCGCTCCCGTATGTCTCTCACAGACCAATGCATGACGCGGAAATCCTTCTTTCCGCATCAGATCAGCCCCCAAATATCCATGACAAATATAAGGATAAGATCCGAAACAACAAATGCCCTCAGCATCCGTCATAAAAATACCAATATCGTGCAGCATCGCCGCCTCTTCCAGAAACTGCTTGTCCAGATTCAATTCCGGATGCTTTCCGGCAATCCATAACGCCTTATCGGCCACCGAACGGCTATGCGCCAGCAGGATATGTTTCAGTTCATTATCTTCAGGATAATATTTATTAATGATAGCAAGTGCGTCCATTCTCAATTAAATTCTTATTTTTGTGCAATATTACAAAATAATCGCCACATATCATGAAAACAAAATACATTTTCCTATACTGCCTCTTGTTTATCTGCAACGCCGTGACCGCGCAAAAGGTTATCACCGGAGCCGAACAGATGGACCGTCTCTTACCTATATTAAAAGGGAAGCGTGTGGCATTGGTTGTAAACCAAACCTCCAAAGTAGGAGAAACCCATCTGTTGGACACCCTGCTTGCAGCGCATATACAAATAAAAAAGGTATTCGCTCCCGAACACGGCTTCCGGGGTGACGCCGATGCCGGAGAAACCATCAGGAACGGAAAAGATACCCGCACGGGAATACCCATCCTGTCCCTTTACGGTAAAAATAAGAAACCTACAGCCACACAGCTACAGGACATAGACCTGATTGTGTTCGACATTCAGGATGTAGGCGCCCGTTTCTATACCTATATCAGCACCATGCAGTATGTAATGGAAGCTTGTGCCGAGAACCAGAAACAACTGGTCATCACAGACCGGCCCAATCCTTGTGATTACGTGGACGGCCCTGTGCGACAGAAAAACCAGAAAAGTTTTGTGGGTATGCACGCCATCCCCATTTTACACGGTTGCACTGTAGGCGAGCTGGCTCAAATGATCAATGGCGAAGGCTGGCTGCCCAATGGCAAAAAATGCGCGTTGACCGTCATCCCCGTGGAAGGCTGGAAACACGGACAACCCTATTCGCTTCCGGTAAAACCCTCTCCCAACCTGCCCAACGACCAGGCAATTGCCTTATATCCTTCACTCTGCCCGTTTGAAGGTACAGCCATCAGTGTGGGCAGAGGTACTCTTTATCCTTTTCAAGTAATCGGTTCACCGGATATCCGCATCTCCTCCTTTTCTTTCAGACCGGAAGCCTTGGAAGGCTTTGACAAGAATCCGATGTATAAAAACCAATACTGCTATGGCAATAATCTCCGCCATATCACCGCCCCGAAAGGATTCTCTTTAAAATACATCATCACCTATTATCAAGCTTATCAAGACCTTGGGAAAGCGGACAAGTTCTTTACCCGCCCGCAATGGTTCGACCTGCTGATAGGGAACCGTACCGTAAGGGAACAAATCATGAAAGGAGCCAGTGAAGAAGAAATCCGTGCAGGATGGCAGAACGAACTGGAAGCCTACAAAAAGATGAGAGAAAAATACCTGCTTTATGAATAATATTTCCTTCCAAGCTGACAGATTTCGTCAAAAAAGGAGACAACAACCCAATCTATTCAGGACACGCAGCACCATTCCTCTGCATCCACCAAGCCCCAACCACAAACGGCTTTCCAACCGCCAACACATGGAATCCGTTTCAATCTTCTTTCCGGAAGGCCTGCATACCTTTCTCACCACCCCGATGATATCCGTGTCCTCACATTCCTCATAAAAACGGCAGACGCCATCCCCCTGCATCAGATAACGACTGCCTCTTTTTTGAATAATCCGATGCAATACATACCGGTCTGTCTGCCGGAACAGAATGACATCAAAAAGTTTCAACTCCTCCTTATCATACGGCCCCACCACCACTTCATCCTTCCCATTTCTCAGTAAAGGCATCATGGAATTGCCTTTCACCCGGAACTTCACACTCCTGCCACTTTTGATTTCCGACTCCACCCACGCAAAGAAACATTCATTCGCTATCCGCTTCATCCCCATCTCCATGTAAAGTACGACATACTAATTTCACCGCCTCCGCATCGGGCAAACACTCCAGATGATAAACAGGAATGGATGAAACCATCTTTTCCAACAGACTACAAACCCCACTGTATAATTCCTCCTCGTATGCAAATGCAGGAGGAGCAGACGGATGCAAAGCTGCATAAGCCTGCAAAGTGTTCAATCTCCGTATCTTGTTATACGGTGCTTGTGACAAACGTACACATCCGGCCAACGGATAACGCTCCGCCTTATAACAAGGAGTCTTCCCACTCCACGGGCTGCCATATACCCACACGCCCCCCTCTTCATAACGTACAATGGGACTGTCATCATTCAGCAACTTACTTCCTGCTATATTTTCCCTCCACAAACGGGTATGGGTACTTTTTCCGGTTCCGCTTTCACCTAAAAAAAGAACCGCTTTCCCCTTATAAACAATACAACTGCCATGCAAGGCAACCGTCTCTTTCCGTACCGTCATCAGGCCATACCCCATCCATAAGGCAAACCTTAAAAGACGGGGAGAATAATTACCATATAAACAGATACCTCTCCCGGTTCCACCCATCGTCCGGAGATAAAGCGACGGTTCTCCCTGCGGAGCCAGTTCCAACAAAAAGCTATCCCCACCCACACCGAAAGTACCGGTTACATCTTCATATCCGAACCCATAGGACTTTCTCTTAAAAGCCGGAAAATCCCAACCGTTTCCTTCCCAAACAGTAAAATCCGGCAACCAAGCACCCTCGTATACATCTTTTACCAAAACCAGATCCGGTTGCCAAATAAAAGGCTTGAAACCGCTGATACCATCCACCACCTCCATCAACCTTTCGTCCGGCAATGCGAAGCAGTGGCCACCTATTTTATAAATTTGATCCATTGTCTTTTCCATTTAATCTGATTACACGATGACAATACGCCAACGAACTTTCCCGATGGGCTATCGTAAGAACAGTCAGCCCCCTACACTCCTTCATCAGACCGAGAAGCATTTCATTGACAGCCCGTTCAGTCTCATTATCCAATGCAGAAGTAGCCTCATCCAGTAGAAGCACCTCCGCTTTCTTATACAAAGCACGGGCGATGCCTACCCGTTGTTTCTGACCTCCCGAAAGCCTTCCTCCCCCTTCACCCAAAGGAGTATCCATTCCTTGCGGCAATTCATCCACCCAAGCATCCAATCTCACCAGCCTCACTATCTCCGCTACCCGTTCCTTATCTATAGACCGGCATCCCAAAGCAATGTTTTCCGCCAAGGTCCCATCCAGCACAAACACTTCCTGTTGCACATATCCCACCTTGCGATGCCATTCCTGCCTCGGCACATCGGCAAGCGGCCTGCCATCTATCCGAATAGCGCCTTTATCCGGAGTGATAAATCCCAAAAGCAGATTAAACAAGGTAGATTTACCCACGCCACTCTCACCACAGATACCTACATATTCCCCCTTACGAATAGTACAACAAAAGTCCTTTAGAACCTCTTTACTTTCAGGATAAGCATAGGTGAGGTGTTCTATCCGTATCTCTTTTTGAAAAGAAAACGCTTCCTGCCCCCATGATGGAGAAACTGCTTCCATCCCCTTATCCCCCAACCCTTCCTCTATAATCCGCAGAGAATAGACCGCATTCTGTACTTGTGTCCAACCACCTAAGATGCCGCGCAAAGCGGGTAACAGCCGGAAAGCCGCCACAGCAAAGACACCTACCAGCGCTTTGATATCCCCTGTTCCGAAAACGGTGAGCAAGGTCAGCCCCGATATGACCGCCATTTCGGAAAGGCAAAGAGGAAGATGCTGTATCGTTTCCAGTTTCAAACGGCTCTCACTGATTTTCCTTACCCTCTGGGCGAATGCCTGCTGAAGAAAAGGAAACGCCGCATTCAGTTCCAATTCGGCATACCCTTTCATCGTTTCCGTGACCAGCCGGGATTGCTCACGACGAGCCTGCTGCTCCTGCTCACCATAACGGCGCATCGGTTTCCTGATCCCCCATCCGTAAATCAGCATGAAAGGCAGAAAGGCAATATACAGCATCAGTACCGTCAACGGAGCGTAAACCAACAAAGCTGCCGTCACCCAAAAAACAAGCAGCAGTTCTCCTGTCATGCGAAGCAAGGGGGAAAGAAGGTTTAAAGAAAAAGCATAACAGATATAGTTCACCTCATACCCCAGCCGGATACTCCCCCTGCTGCGTATAAACAATAATCCCCGTTGATAGTAAGAAGTAAAGAGAGAAAAGCTGAGCCGACGGTAAAGAGACATCAGAAAATGGTTTTGAAAACGTGAAAGCCCCGCTGCCAAAGCGTTTTTCACCAAAATAAAGACTATTGCCACCAGACAAAATAACAGGGCGGCATCTTTATCCCTCCCGTCATCCAACAGAAAAAACAAGACAGGCAACAGGGCAGCGAGTCCGGCAAAGTCAAGTAATGCGCAAAGAAATACGGCACAAACCACCCTTATCCCCATTTTCCTTTCATCAGGCAACAACAAACGGCAGATTCTTTTCAACATAAACCGCCTATTTTCGTTCCGTCTGGAAGATGGTATGGGGAGAGCGCAGATGCAACAGAATAGAATTTCCAACCCATTTGCACAGTGAAATGCGCAACACGCTGTTGCACGCACGATGAGTATGCAGCATACGTTTGGTTTTATAAACCAGAATGCCCCATTTATTCTTCGCCGGAACTGACATCGTATAGGGTGGCCGGATGATTTCCCGTAAGATTTCCTCCGCCAACCCTTCTCCTCCATATACAGGAACGGAAGTTCCCAAATAATCATTACAGAGGCGGGTCATTGCCAATATCATATTTCTAAAACGAATATCCGTCACTTCCTCAGGAATATGCAGGCCGTATTTATTCAACAGGCAAGCCCAGTCGCAAAGATGATGAAGTGCCAGGCCGCGTGCATAATGCTGGGCGGCATGAAAAGCGAGAAATACGGTATTAAAGGTGGAAGATGGGATTAAAATGGAGCATTTTCCGTCCAATTCCGCCGATACGGGTTGTAGCAGTTTTTGAAGGAGCTTATCCATCTTCACCGCTATACGGTATGTTTCCGAATTAATAAAGGTTTTATGATTCTCTATCGGAATACCTTTATAGTAAAACATACTATGCTTTTCGGAGTGTTCAAAGTCTACCTCTATTCCTTTTTCTTCCATTAACCGGTCTGCCAGCCGGTTGGCCTCGGCATCACTTTTCCGGGAATGGTCTGCCGAATAAGTGAAGATGTCTATATCTCCCCCTTCCCTGTGCGAAGGAATGGGATAATAGGTGGAGAGGCCCACTCCTTTCAACTGGACCGTGGTAATGCCATGCGTTTTATAAAAAGCTGAAAGTTCGGCTATGGTATGGCAGTACCGCAGGTAGCGTTTTTCATAGTTCTCTACCGCCATCGCCCAGTTTAACTTCAAAGCCTTCGGGGGTTGCAAACAGGCCGGCAGGGTTTGTATTCCGTCCCATGCCAAGGCCATCACTCCCTGTTCCACTGCCAGCTTATAGCAACTCTGCCAAGATAACAATGACACATCGGCAAAAAGGGCAGAATTGACCGGAATGGTGTTCAAGGCTGAACACAGCAGAGCAAACAGCATTTTTTCTGATTGGTTCAATTCCATCGGTTCAGTCTATTATAACATTACATTTTTTCAATGAGCTAACCCAAGCCATTGCATCTTGCCGGGCTTGCTGCACCGGTATATGATAGGTTTTAGCCAAGAGACAACCTACCTCGTCTACAGAAAATTCCTTTCCGCAAAACTTGTTCCATAGAAAACGTGCGGAAGAGTTCAGCGAGATAATTCGGGTGAAATCCACATCCGGTGTACCTTGATTGATTATAATGGTTTCTCCGGCTATATGGCGGAGTTTGAAGTTAGAGTTGAGTTTCATAAGCAAAATATAAAGTAAAAAGACGGCTGTCCTATCGATAAAACAGAAGGACAGCCGAATTCTTATTATTCAACGTATTTATTATAGTCAGTACCATTCACCAAAGTTTTGTCACCAACTTTTATAGTCATTTCATTAGTCACATCTACTATCCCTACAAATGGACTAACGGGAGTATAAGTTCCTGATTTCTTTTGTTGACTGGCAACAGCACTGAAATTCAAAGCCGCCTGTTCCTGCGAAGTCAGCAAATCAGCAGAACAATTATTGAAAATAATCACTCTATTATGGGTTGTATTATTTGCCACATCTCCAATAAACTTAGAAACATATCCCAAATTGCTTGTACAATCTCCGTTCAACGCCAATGTGATATTACTGGTATGACAATCTGTAAAGGTTACACTATCATACAAAGAACCTACCAAACCACCATAAGAAAATGATGCCGCAATGTTCGCCGTTTCTACCTTACAACCGGTTAATGTAGCTGTTGCATCTGATGTACCTTTGTTTTTTTCGATGTAACCGATCAAACCGCCTACACGGAAAGAGTTGGTCCCTTTAGTCAAAATTTTCACATTCTTAGCTATACAATTGGTATAAGTTGTGCCAGTTCCTTTGGAATATCCCACCAATGAGCCCACCCATTTGGGAGATTTTTCAGCAGAAGGCTCAATCGTTACCCTGTCAAGCGTTATATCCTTAATTGTAGCATTTCCATATACTGCTGCAAACAACCCGATACAAGCTTCGGGAGTATAAATGGTTGCTTGTTGATTTAATAAATACTGGCTCATATTCAGGTTAGAAATCGTATGTTTTCCTCCATCAAATGTTTTGCCGTTTATAACCATCCCCAACCAGGGCTTATTATTCAAATTAATATCTACACACAGTTTAGCATCAGCATCTACTGTTACAGGAAGAGAAGCAGCCGTTGCCGAAGTCGGCGCTTGTTTAGACTGGAACCAAGCCAGTTCGGCCGCACTTTTAATTTGATAAACATTACCCTCCTTCTGAGGTTGGGTCTTGGTTGTTCCATCCCATGTATCCCTAATCAAGGTAAAACGATTGTAATCTGTTCCTTTTACTAAAGTCGTACTATTAACCGTAATAGTTCCCCCATCCACTTGAGCAGGAATGAAAGGACCCGTAGCATCAGCCAAAGAATAATGTTTCGCCGCTGAAACAGCAGCATTTATCACCTCTTGTGAAGCATCTTTTGCGTAAGTATAATCTGCAATATCACCATAACCAAAGGACTTCAAGTTTTCTTCGGTGAAAGAAGCATCCACACTGCAATCACTATCTATAGTAACCGTACCCACCAGGTTAATATCTCCAATAAACTTGGACATATAACCACTCCAAACTTTAGGACCATAAAAATCACTGGAAAATGCTCCGTATTTTGCACTGGAATTTTCATTGACAGACAACTTGATATTATCCACATCACAGTTATTGAACGTTCTATCCGCACTTCCTTGCACTGTTCCTACCAGACCTCCGATAGAGAAACTACCTTTTATTGTAACGTTACTTGCTGAACAGCCTTTCAATGTCACTGCTTTATCAGTACCACTCATCTTGCCAATAAATCCAATCAAACCGCCTATACGGTAGGCATCCGCACTGTTACTCTCAATCTTCACATTTTTAGCATGACAGTTTTCATACGAAGTTGTACCGTAAGAGTATCCCACCAAAGCACCACTCCATTTTGCATCGGCACCATTACCGGTTACTTCAAAGCCGTCTATCGTGATATTTTTAATCTGAGAACCCGGTTTAGTTGCCGCAACCAGCCCTACACAGGCATTGGGAGTATATTTACTCTGCTCCGAAAGTACAAAATTATCCACCCGTATATTAGAGATGGTATGATTTGCGCCATCAAAAACAGCATTTTCACCCAATACCATGCCAATCCACGGCTGTTGCTTCATGTCAATATCAGCACATAGTGTAACATTTCCCGTCATTGTAGCAGGCAGATCTTTTCCGGTTGTTGCTTTAGGAATTTCTTTCGACTGATAGTAAGCCAGTTGTGCAGCCGTATAAATTTTACCAGTTCCGTCGGGGGTTGCTTCCGACTACAGAAACGCCATCCCATTCTGATTTAAAATTAAACTTATCGGTATTATTTGCCGCCCACTTTCTCAACAACTCCAGATCCATAGGAAGTTACTGTAGTTTCACTGGAATTTCCATCAGCCAATGATATATTTTTCACTGTACCATATACTTCTACATTACCGCCGGCTATGACAAGTTCTTTCACTGTCACCCCTTCTTTTATGATAAGAGTATGATCTGCTGTTTTTGGCAGTCACTTTTTGCATAAGTGGCTTTACCGTCAACTGCATCCAGAGTAACAGTAGAAGCAGGTAACTCAATCTTAAAAGAAGGTTCCGAAGATACACCACCTGCTTCTACAGCGGGAATGGCCACTCTTACAGTTTTGGCAACAGAAGATCCTTCTCCTTCAGAAGATTCCTTTATGGCAATTTCATTGGAAGCACTGATTTTATCAAAAGAAATGCTGACAGCCTCATTTTCCGAATTACTCTTTTTAGGCAATGCTATTTCCGGTGATTTTTCACTGTCCGGAACGTCTGCTATCACTATCGCATTGGAATTTTTCAATGCTTCGGTGGCTTTCGCTACGCTTTCTACTTCCGTAGGAACCTCGCCTATTACTTTATCGATAGCGACTGTAGCATAAAGTCTTACCCCACGTTCTGCCACGACTCCTTTACCATCATCCCCTCTGAATGTTTTGATGCTGAGTGTATTCTTATTATCTCCTGCTACTGAAATATTCAGTTCCGGATATGTATTGACAGGGATAGGGAAGTAGAATTCCAAGTCCTGAAGAGCATCGGAAACTGCAAAATTAATGGTAACCACTTTATTATCTGTTCCACTCACCTCTGTCACATTACTATTCGTTAAAGTTTTTAAAGTAGGTATTCCTTCGGCAGTGAAAGTAATTTCTACATTACCCGCAATATCCGGAGCATCTGTTCCTTGAGATGTCAAGATAGCCCGTGTATATCCGGCAGGGATGTTTTTCACTATAATATAGATTAAAGCCCCTGCATTCTTGAATGAAACTTGATTTTGTGCATCTTTACTTATCAGGCACGCCATAGGTGCCCCATTGTTATCTTTCGGATTTTCAGATTTATACGTATAAGAAACAGGCATATCATAACTTATCTTTGTCCCATCATATGTTACATCTTTGGAATAAGGATAGTAAGCTACCTTCTTCTCTCCTTCACAGGAACCCGAAAACTCCGCACTCTGTGTACCCGCCTCACTAGAAAGGGTATATTCATTATTTACATATGAACCAGAATTGTTCGATTGGGAAAATATACCGATTTTATCTCCGGCACTCCACTTTACAGATGCCCCATCCATATAAGTTCGTGATTCGACGGATGGTATCGTAGCAACCAATATGTCATTGCCTGTTCTTCCATATCCTTCCTCAAATGTTTCATTTGAGCAGCCACTCATTGCAAAAATAAAAGCGGCAAAGGATAGATACATTATATTTCTCATGATGATAAAATTTTATTAATTCAAAGGCCTGTCTACATAATCAGGAGCACTTACTGCAAATCCTTTTTCCACTTCTACTTCGATAACCTCCACTTTAGGAGCCTCATACATTTCCATATTGTTTGTTTCCATAATTTCCGTACAATAAATTTAGATTTTAATTTTTCAATGATTCTGTTCAGACATTATACGCCCCAATTATACCATAGAATATTTTTCATTGAAAGATACTATAATTGCCGTCTGTGGGCAGAAGACTCCTGGCGGTCCGGTGACATATACTGTGTCTCCGCAACCTCGACTTGACAGATAACGGGAAATAAGGATTCGCATTCCCGCTTGCAGTGTTGTTTTCATACGTCTGTAAATGTTAGATCAGTCTATCTTGTCAAAAGACTTTGCCTAACTCCCCTCCTCTGTTCGGCGGTTAACAATAAAAAACGCGTGAGGGCTGTATCTTGTTTATCCTATCGTCGGGCCTTCGCATTGCCTTGTACCTAGATAAACAACAGCCACCCACGCCATTAGGTATATAGATGCCACAGTAATGGCAGGTATATAACACAGACGTGAGCGTTGTTGTTATCATCTTCAGGTACAGTTCAAAGTTGCGAAGTTTGACGATAGAAGATAATTTCAATAACGCTTCTTAAAATATGTAACTTTCTACTACGCCATAGTATAATAGTCGGTACAAATATAATAATTTCTTAAATAGGAAAAACGTTTCTTAGCGATTATTTTTAATAATTGCTACCACAAGCATTAAAAACACTTCTGTATTTCACAATAAATCGACTCAACATAACACCAATATTAATAGAAAGTTATAAGCAATTATGCCCTCATGCCCTCACTAAGAAGTTAACATATTGATAATGAATACTGAATGAATGATGATAGCATATTTCAAAAAGTATCTTTGCCCTCATGCCCTCATTCTACAGAACAAATAAAAAGAGTATATCTATCTGATAACCAACAACATGAACACATACAAAGTCTTAATTCAAAAGTTTGTCAACCATCGCATTTTGAGCTTTTTCATCACAGTATACTCTATTTTACAAACATCCGATTACATTTTCATGCTGACAAGTTCTACTCATCGTACTTTCCTATTTGTTCTTTCTATTATTCGCAATTGCTTACTCACTAATGTGACTAACTCTAATCACAAACGTGACTAAAGTTAATCACAAGTGTGATTAAGTCTAACCACAAACGTGATTAAGCAATTTCCCATAGTAAAGAACTGCAATATGAATGACCGATTATCATATAATGATCTCTATATAAACTATCAAGAACTCCCTAAAATGCAGTAGTTACCGTTGTTTCTCCTAGCAAAATATGATAAGATTCGTGTATATAAAAGGGATCTTGTAGGCATTATGCCATTTTTCTTCACCTAAAACGGCAAAATAGACTCTTTTCTCACCTGAGTGATTTTGAAACGAATTCAGATATATCACATTGAATATAAGAATATTAGATAGTAATCAGTATAATTAAACAGTGAGAGCATGAGGGCAAATTGTTTCTTCAAAAATATGCTACCATCATTCATTTAACACTCATTATCAATGGATTATATACATAATGAGAGCATGAGGGCATATTTGCTTATAATTTTTTATTGGTTATCTCCTTTCTTTATTCCTTGATATTACGAATATGTCTGACAGGAACACCGCCCACAACCGTATTTGCCGGAACCTCTCTTGTCACGATCAAACCTGCTGCAATGACAGCATTGTTTCCGATGGTTATTTATCGGATAAATGAAGAATAAGTGCTTTGTTTCTTATTCTATTTATCAAATGTTACTTGTACCATTAGAATAAAGAAGGCTAATTAGTATGAATGTGAATATGCTGCATATAAATTTTCAACCAAAACAATTATGGATTGCCGATGAAAAACTTAAATGTCTAATACATGGTTTAGATTAAGGAGAGGATTTTTCCTCTCCTTTTTTCCTTCCGATACGCCCCATTATGAGAATGTGCCGTTTGAAGTGCCGAATTCGTGGGTATGGTGTAGATTGGAAGATATAGCTTATGTTGCATCTGGAAGTACACCAGATAAAACATGCTTTGTAGAGAATGGTGTTCCTTACATTAAGATGTACAATCTCAGAAATCAAAAAATAGATTTTGCCTATCATCCACAATATATTACAGAAGAAGTGCATAATGGAAAGCTCCAGCGTTCGCGCACAGAAGTAGGAGACCTTATTATGAATATTGTTGGACCACCTCTTGGTAAACTTGCAATTATTCCTACAACATTGCCACAAGCAAATTTTAATCAGGCCGCTGTACTAATACGCCCTTACAAATTTAAAGAGGTGTTGGTATCATATCTAAAAGTCTACTTAGAGGAAATGTCAGAAATAAATTCTATTGCCACACGAGGTTCTGCCGGACAGGTTAATATATCACTGACACAATCTCAAAATATGCGAATACCAATACCGCCTTTAAATGAAGTTAGAAGGATAATTGAAGAGGTGTCTAAGTATGATATTTTGATTGATTCGCTCAAACAAAATATTACTGACATTCAAAATCTTATAGCCTATACCAAATCCAAAATCCTTGATCTTGCCATTCACGGTAAACTAGTACTGCAAGATCCGAATGACGAACCAGCCATTGAACTATTGAAGCGCATAAATCCCGACTTCACACCTTGTGATAACGGGCATTATACGTTTGACGTTCCGAGCGGGTGGATAACGACAAATTTAGGGTCAATATTTAATGTCGTATCAGCTAAAAGAATTTTGAAGTCAGATTGGAAGCATAGTGGTGTTCCATTTTATAGAGCACGTGAAATAGCCAAGCTGTCTATTTATGGACTTGTAGATAATGAATTATATATTTCAGAGGAACATTATAACTCATTAAAGGAGAAATTTCCAGTACCCAAAGCGTCAGATATTATGATTTCTGCCGTTGGTACTATTGGCAAATGCTACATTGTAAAAGAGTCTGATAAGTTCTATTACAAGGATGCAAGTGTACTTTGTTTGTGTAATGACTATCAAATAAATGCGAAATATATTTACCACATCATGAGAAGCGAATATATGCTAAAACAGATGTATGATAACTCAAAGGGTACAACTGTTGATACCATTACGATTGAAAAGGCAAAACAATATATATTGCCCCTACCTCCACTTGCCGAGCAACAGCGCATAGTAGCCAAGATTGAAGAGACATTCTCCATTTTTGACGGTATTCAAAATTCCTTAGAAGCGTAAACAAGAACGCTTCTAAGGACTAATGTAACTTTACCAGTTCACCACTTTATCCACAATCTTCTGCTGTTCGCTGGCAGTGCGGCGTAAATAGATACGAGTGGTTTCTATGCTTTCATGCCCCATGAGGTCGGCAAGTAAAGCAAGGTCGTTAAAGCGGTCAAGGAAGTTTTTGGCGAAACGGTGACGGAATGAATGAGGGTAAACCACCTCTTTGTTCATCCCGTATTTTTCAGCAAAATGTTTGAGTTGAGAAGCTATTCCACGAGTAGTAATGCGCTGTCCAAACCGATTCAGAAAGATGTAGCCGGAAGTAAGTCCTATTTCTCTGAGCCATTTCGCAGCCTCCGTGCGCAAGTTCTTCGGGATATACAAACGGCGTATCTTTCCTCCCTTGCTGTATAGGTCAAGATGCCCGATTTGTATATGTTCTGCTTTGATATGGAGTAGTTCGCTGACACGTGCCCCTGTAGCAGCCATAAACCATACGATGAAATACCACTCATCATAACCATCTGCTTTGAGCTGGGCTTTGAGAAATTTGTAATCGGCATCGCTTATTACATTTTCCAAAAAGTTCTTCTGTTGTACCTTTACGAACTTCACTTTCAGTTTCTCTTGTTTTGTAAATTCCAGATACTTATTGATACCTTGCAGCCGAAGGTTCACCGTCTGTGGCTTAAAGTTCTCCACCAAGTACCCCTTATATGCCAAGAGGTTCTTCTTGTTTACTTCTCCATAATGATTGAGGAAATACTGTACCGTCCACACATACGATGTAACGGTGTTCTTGGCGAGATTAGTCTTTGCCAAATGATTTTTGAATTTTGTTACCATACTACATTGATTTATAATGAATACAGTAACAATATAAGAGAATATATCGAACATGATAAGAAGTTGCCTGAAGGATGGGCTATGTGCAGGCTTGAATAAGTTGTAGATTATGAACAACCTACTGCTTATATTATAAATTCAACGGCTTATGATGATTCCTACTCAATACCAGTCTTAACAGCAGGTAAGTCTTTTATAATTGGTTATACCAATGAAGCGACAGGGATATGCTCAAATCTTCCTTGTATAATCTTTGATGATTTTACAACAGATTCAAAACTAGTTGTTTTTCCTTTCAAGGTAAAATCATCAGTAATGAAGATTCTAAAAATGCACAGTGATATTGAGATTGATTATGTGGCAATGTTTATGAGTGTCACATATCAATCTGGTTACACTCATAAACGATATTGGATTTCTGAATACTCAAAATAAGAGATACCTATACCACCGAAGGCAGAACAAAAACGGATTGTTTATACAGCCCGTAATATTTCATTCATCGTATCAAGCACCATATCTATTTTAGCCACAATTCGTTCTTGCTCTTTATATGGCGGTATGGGTATTAAAACATTACCAATAGATGTTTTTGTTAAACTGGGCATAGCCGTACTTTTATCTAATTTGCTAAAATCAAATGATAAGCAGAAATAATACAGATATTTATCAAGTATAGCATCATTAGCCTTCAAGCCAAAAGCTGTATCAACGTTCCAAAAATGTTCCTCTACGAATATAGGATTATTAATTGTACCTTTTCTTCCAATTATTGTAGAACCTGCGATGCAAAGATACTGATTAGCTCTGCCTATAACACCGCCACTACCATAAATTGGATATATACCGTTAAGTGTTTCAACATTTTTTTGAGACTTCCCATTCGTTATACTTGTAATCTGTTTCATTTTACAAATAGCCCATCCTTCAGGCAACTGTGTATAATGCCCGTTATCACAAGGTGTGAAGTCGGGATTTATGCGCTTCAACAGTTCAATGGCTGGCTCGTCATTCGGGTCTTGCGGCACGAGTTTGCCGTGAATAGCAAGATTGAGGATTTTACTTTTTGCCTGCTTGATAGTTGTTTGTAAATCTTCCTTGCTATTCTTGATAGTATCAATTAAAGAAATCCACTTAGCCACCTCTACAACAATTCTTTCTTGTTCCTTTAAGGGTGGAATAGGTATCATTAATTGCGAAAGCTTTTGAGCATTGATATTAGACTGATTAACAGCATCCGTTTTTACATTATAGCACCAATTACGATAATAGCTGCTATTCATTACAGTATTAAGGTAGTCTGAAAAAATCAATATCGGTCTAATGCGAATAAGATAGCCAGCATATATGGCTGGTTGTTCTTTCTTATAGATTGCCGTTTTCCCTACCCATTCACTACTGTTTGTGCGATTGAACAGTAAATCGTCTTTTTCAAGTGAGTACAGCTTAATATCTTCATTATTTGACGAATACACTAAATTAGAATAATCGATTGTACCGACATTAGTAATATTCCCCATTCGCAAGACAGCTATTTTTCCCACACTTAAAGACTTCTCTGAAGTTCCGTATTTCAATTCGCACACAATATCTTCTAAATTGCACCATTCCCACCCATTTGGTAACAAATAGGGATAATGGGGCGTATCGGAAGACTTTGCAGACTTCTTACTCCGTTTGATTTTGCCTTCTTTTATCAGTCGTTCTTTTTCAGCCTTGATTCGTTCGAGCAGAACTGATGCTGGTTCATCGTTGGGATCTTGGGGTACAAGTTTTCCATGTATCGCAAGGTCGAGTATCTTTTGACGTAACGCTTTTGTATCCATCATTATATTTCTGTTTGTAATTGTGCAGTTTTGGCTGCACAATTACTATTCATGTTCTTCCAGTTTCTTTAATTCCTCATTTTCTTCAAACTCTTCAATCCATTCCTTCACCTTAGCTTGCAATAAAGCCTTGTTGGGGAGATAGAGTTGATAAGCAGAAGCATAGATGTTAGCATCCTTAGGCAAGGTAAGTTCCACTAGTGCATCGTTCTTCTCCTTACACAGTAGAATACCAATTGTCGGCTTTTCAAAGTCTTGTTTGACATAGCGGTCGTAATAGTTGACATACATCTGCATCTGCCCAAGGTCTTGGTGAGTTAGTTTGTCTATCTTCAAATCATATGTTGCGTAGCCATTTATGTTGGCTTCCAACTCTAATCCTTTGTATATAAACAATCTCTTCATTTTCTACACAACATAAATTTCTACGCAAAGTTGGCATAATATCACAGACTATCCA